>JAABUS010002265.1_pt1 | contig 37059 bp, 1 predicted proteins | sample 5560161 | NCBI WGS metagenome assembly JAABUS01 (sample SAMN10711885, study PRJNA513376) | rock metagenome | isolation source: Antarctica rocks | place: Antarctica: Victoria Land, Trio Nunatak nord | collected 2016-01-04
GTGCGTTGTCGAGGGAGGGTGGGGCACGGCGGGGGAGGGTGGAGAGGGTGTAGGGGGTTGCGAGGAGGAGGATGGAGCAGAGGCAGTGGTAGGTTTGGATGGGTGGCCGGGTGGACATGTTGGTGGGTGGGTGGGTTTTGCGATTTGGGAGGGGTGGTGTGGTGGAGGTTTTTGGATGGAGATGGTGATGGTGATGAAGATGCGAGGATAGGGTTTTGCATGTTTGTTCACTGGGCTCGCGATTTTGGGTGGGATATACTGAGAGGCTAGGTTGTAGTTTGTGTTTCAGTTGAGATTGAGAATTGAATTCATGATATGTTCTATTGAAGTCTTCCCCCTTCCCCAGGGTAGAGCCAGCGAGCACTATCTAAATTTTCCTCTGTGGAGTAGTCGTTCATGACTCCACGTCGGTCGACTGTCAAACATAAGTAAATGAACGCCGAAGGTAGAACGAATGAAGGCTTCGAGTACAACTGAAGGATTTCGGAAGGCACGTGGGCGTTTATTAATAGATCATGAGAGTGGGGAGCCTCGGGAGCTGCTTACGCCTGAAATCCCATAGTGCTCGTTATGGGATTGTTGAGAAAGTCGAATTGTATACTTTATAGTAGATTTCCGAACCATTGGCGCTGGCGCTAAACGGATGGCCCGCACACTTTACTTGGGCGGGGCAACCACATTCAACTACTTTATAGTTTTATTACATTCTTGATTCTCAGATAGTTGGAATCCATGGTTATTAGGGTATATGGGGTCTCGTTGATTTCGTGCGAAAGCCTCAGCGTAGGTTGGTGAATACGGAATTTCCGCCGACCTATACTAAGGCCGAGTACAGTATATTAATAACTACCTGTTTGAACTATTCAAAAGCTTAGAACATGTCAGAGCTTTACTTAAGTAGTGAACTTTAAATTTTGATAGCTTTATTATAGGTGGTTGTGATGAGGTAATCTGAATAGGTGATTTTTGGATTTGGATTTGGTGGGGTGTTCCAAAGTTCCAAAATTGAAAAATGGCTTATCATTATTGGGATAGGGGTAAGGGAGAAAGCGATGCTGCGCAGGGTGGAGAAAGCAGACGGAGAAAAGGAATCTCGACTTTCTTGATTGGCTTCGCAGGATGTTCCGCTGTCTACTAGACTTCTGCACAGTAGCATAAAGAACCATATCCTTGCTATTCTCTTTTGAGGCTCCATTGATTTGTAGGGCCCAACGATTAATTCGTACCTTGAATGACTCGTGAGTATGGTAAGCCAAGTGATAAAATCGACAGACATTGGTAGATTTGATACTTCAAGTATAGTAAAACAGTGACTCGAAGCTACCCGAATTCGATGACGTAATCTGTCTCCTCGTTTTTTGCTATTCGTTGCCTCAGTCCCTCAGACCTGCCGAGCCACCGTTAAGCCCCTTCGGGTTAGCTCCCGTTTACTAAGCCCCTTCGGGTTAGAAATATTAACTTCGTAGTTAAACGGCGGTAGGTTTAAATATAAAACCCTATATTTTTATTAAATTCGTATTATTTTCGCGGGCCGTTTATATAAATTTTTCCGTTAATTTTTTTCTTTATTAATAATTAACTTTATAACGCGATCGTTATTTAATTATTTTAAAATAAGATTTAAATTAATCGCGCGTTAATACTTTTATATATACTCTTTTAAATATATAACGAAATAAATATAAATTATCTAAAAATCCTTAATTATAACTCGAGTTTCGATTATTATTATAATAATTATTATTTATTACTAGTTTTTATTCTTTATTATTAGTAGGTCCTCTTTATTATAGAACCCTTTATAAAATATATTTAAAATTAAAACTAATATTTATTATAATAATATTATATATAATAGGCGATTTCGCGTCTATATTTATTATAATAAAGATAAATAATTTATATAAAACTTTAGATCGAGAGTATATAAAAGGCGCCGTAATATATTATTTCGGAATCGAGTTTAAAGAGAAATAGTATAATATTTTAAATATATTATTAAACTAAAGAATAGATTTAATTTTAATTATAAAAACTAGATTTAATAAAAATATCGTCTTTTAGATTTTATTATTAATATTTTTATTTATTAAAATAATATTAATTATTATATTTTTAAATACTTTATTAGAAGAGTAATATAAAAATTTTTTAAATACTTTATTAGAAGAGTAATATAAAAAATTAAATTATATATTTAATTACCGACTCTTCGTTCTAAACGGCGATAGTAATAAACCCGTTAATATTATAATAATATACTCCGGTTATTTCACCTACGGTATAATAACTAAACGCGATTTATAGATAAATAGTTAATAATAATAATCTTTATAAATCTTAAAATTATTAGTTCGAGTAATTTTAATACCGACGTACTACGGTATACTAGTTTTACGTTATAGTTATATTTATTAATAATCGACGAGTTTTATCTAGTAACCGAGTAAAAGAAGTTTCGACTAGTATATTTTAATTTAAATATTCTTTCAAAGCGATTACTTTTTAACGTCTCTTTTTTAAAAGTTTTTATAATACTCGATATCGAAATACTTAAAATTATATAAAAGTGATATACTTTTTTAGAAGATATTATTATTATAAAAATTTTATTTAATCGATTAGAGATATATATTTAAATTAATACTATTTATAATCCTATTAACGGTATATTTAACTTATAGTATAGTTTACCGTTATAAATTACTACCGCCTAGGATATTCCGAAGACGATTATTTTTATAGATTCCGTAACCTAGGTTAGGGATATATACTAATTAATATATATATAAATAAAACGATTATTATATCCGATCGAGGGTATAAAATTAGTTATATTTTTTTTCGCGGCGATAACTACTCGAGACAAATAAGATATCGCGATATATTTCGGTTTATTATTTACTTAAGGTTTATCTTTATATATTATTATTATAACCGATATTTATAGGCTAGGGGTTAATAATCTAGATATAAAAAAATTATTTAATAATTACTTCCTTCGTTTATTTAGAAAGTATATTAATATATAAGTCGCGCGATATATTATAATCGGGGGTAGATATATTTTATTTTATTATACTATCTTAATATATAGACTTTAGAAGTAGTATATCTTTAATAGAATTAATTTCATTTAATAATATAATAATAAAATCTTTATCGAGGCCGAGAAGAGTTTATATAAATTATATAAATATTAACTAACGAGCTCGAATAATATTTAATTTATATAATCTCTTTAATATATTTAAAAGTAATTATATTCGCGATATTAATCTCGCCTTTTTTAATAATACGGAATATAATATATCGAATTATACGAAGTTATTCTCTTATTACTCGGTTTATAATCTAGAATTATAAACGCTTATTATTATTTACGCGGAGTTAAATAAATCGGTAGACGAGAATTTAATTAAATATTTATAATATATATTTAAACTTCGAGCTTAGCGATATTAAAAATTAAATTAAAAATTCATCGATTTATATTAATATTTCCTTACGTCTTTAATAATACTTAATAAAATTTTAAAAGATTTAGCGACGTAGGTAGAGAGTATTTATAATAAATAAATTATATATTAATAAATTAATAACGCGTAGTTTAGCCTTTATTTATATTATATTAAAATATTAAATATCCTAGAGTAGGGACGATAAAAAGAGTTAAATTAAAATAAAATATTTAATATATAAATAATATATAATAATATTAAAAGAAAGCGGCGGCTAGATCCGCTATTTAATAAAGAATAAACTAAATTTAAAGAGCGAAGGGATAACTAGTTAATTAAGATAAAATATAAATTAATAATTAAAAAAAAAATATTAAGGATAGAACTGTAATTAATAAAATAAGAATTAAATAACTAAATATATCTATTATAAAGAATAAATCCTATATTAAAATTAATATAACGGAGAGTTAATTTAATAAGTTTTAGAATATAAAACTAAAGACGACCTAATATAAAAATAATAAATATTATATTATTAAGGAATAATATAGTAGTAAAAATTATACTTTATAATTTAACCCTCGTAGTAAAGCGAGTAAATTTAAGGGGGAATTAATAATACTATAATAATTATATTAATTATTATAAAAGGTATTAATAAATAAACTAGTAGAATTAACTTTTTTTCAATCTCGTTAGTATAAATAACGCCCTACGCGATTTTAAAACTAGTTAATAAACCCGCGCCGCGCGGATTTATTATTAGATTAATTGATAAATATAATACTCGAAGGTTTTAAGGTAAAAATTAGGATTATAAAACTCCTTAATATAAAATTAAATTCAATCTTTAACTTAACTACTAAAATATCTTTATACTCGTTATCTATTAATAATATATACTTTTAAGTATATTATTTATTATATTTTAATATATTCCTATTTAATCGTTTAAGTCCGGTATTAAAAAGATTAATAATTAGATTTAAAGAGAATTTATCCTACTCGGTATAATAAATAAACGATTTATAAACGAGGTTAAAGACTATATTTTAAATATCCTTAACGACGCTTTTAACCGGATATATAACCGAGGAGGGTTTTTTAAATATAAATTTTATTATCCTTCTTAACTTTAGAAAATATAGGTTATTAAAGACTTAATTCTTAAATAATATATTACTATATTTAGAATAATAGGACCGGTTATATTAGAATATTTTAAAATTATTATTAAATAATTTAAAAATATAATCGAGCTCGAAATTTATATCTATTATTCCTTATAAATTCATAAGATTATTCGTTAATATATATTTTTATAACTTTATTATTACTACCGGTAAATCTACTATATAGATTATATAGAGTAGAGTTTATATATATTTTAAAGTACCGATAATATCGGCTTAAAAGAGAATCGTAACGTAGTATAAAATATAACGGAGTAGGTTAATATTAATATATTTAATAATATATCGTAGGTTTAAATAGATTTCGACGTATATATAAAAATTTTAATAATTTTAAAATTATTAATCGCGAGTAAATAGAGGTTAGGTATATATAGTTTTAGAAATCTTTTTTAATACGTGAGGCTAGGTATTAATATTTAAAATACTTTATACCGCGAGCTAGGACACGATATTCTTTATATATTAAAGATTTATAAATTACTACTTTAGGATTCTAACCTATATTCTTATTATATATATTTAATAATTATAGATAATTAGGTTCTTTAACGTTTAAAAGTTTATTAATTAAATAACCCTAGAGCGATCTTAACGATCGGCCGTATATTATAATATAAATAAATTTATAAAATTACTAGGGCCCTAATAAATCTTATAGAGTAATTATAATATATTAAAGCGAAGGTATTAAAGACCTAAACCCGGTAATAACTAATTAAAAGTATTAAATAAAAACTCGGAAATATCGCTACGTAAAGCCTTAATAGATTATATATATAACTATATCTTAAGTTTACTATATATTAATCTATTAGTACGTTACGGAATAGAGTAAAAATTACTTTCTCTTCCCTTCCCTTCCCTAGAGGAAGGGGTAGGGAAGAGAAGAGATAAACCTAGAGATAATTCTCTTCCCTAATTTAAAGAAGAGAAGAGATTCCCTTCCTCCCTATTATTCTCTACTCTCCCTATAGGGCTACCCTATATATAGTATATATACACGTATATATACCTTATTAATTAGGATAATGATTAATATAAATAATAAATATCTTTAGGGTCGTTAATAGCGTTTTATTAATTATATTAATTATTATTCCTATTAATAGGCTACGCCTACGCGTATCTTTAAGATTATTATAATAACGATAATATAAATAAAGTATATTAAGATTTAATAACGCGATTAAATAAACTAACCTCTATACTACCCTTAATTTAAATAACTAGTATATATTATAGTATCCTAGAACGACGAATCGTAGTTATTTATATATTAATCTCTAATCGATATCCTCTACGTATAAAATTATATTAATCTTTATATTAAGTCTTTATTAAGATCCTATCTCCTAACGAAACCCCTTCTCGCTTTAATTATTAATATTTATTTACCCGCTTAATATTTTCGTTAAAGCCTTTAAAAGTCTAATATTCTTCGCTTATAAAATAATACGCTTACTATATATAATATATAAATTAGTTACTAAATAATATAAATTATAGTTTATTTAGGGATAATATAGGAAATAAACTTATTAAAGAATATATATATTAGATAATCTTCTATAATCTTTTATAAAATATTAATTATACTACTCTAAAATCGTATATCCTTAAGAAGGTCTTAGTAATAAATCTCGCGGACTAGATACGAAAAAGGTACTTTTAGAATTAATAAATTAAAAGTCTTCTAATATCTTTTAATTTCCCGGAGTATTTTCGCTAATAGGGATTAATACTTTAATTAAGATAAAAGTAGTTAAAGATAATATAAAATTTACTACTAGACTTTATACGTCGTCGGGTAGATATAAGAATTTAATTTATTTTTCCCCGCTTCTTCCGCTTAACCTTAGGGATACGAGAAGCGACTTTATATAGAAATTTACTAGGTATTAATCTCGTAGTAGTTTTACTACTAAATAAAGACTAAATTATTAAAGAATTAATACTCGAACCCTCCCCGTTATTTTATAGTACTATATAAATTAATTAAAGGCCTTTTCCTTTCCCTATTTATATATATTAATATATTATTTATATAGAATTATAGAGGGGAAAATACGTACTATTTCTAGTTATATTTATAAATTTAAATTTACTTTTAAATTTACCTTTAAACTTATCTTTAGGTTTACCTTTAAATTTACTTTTAAATTTAAATTTCTATATTTTAAAGACTTTATAAATAATTAAAGATTAGTATAAAGATTACGATAAAGTTAGAAGGGAGGTAATATATTCATTATCTCGCGGGGTCTCTAGATTTCTTTAAGGTCGGTCGCGTTTATTAATTATTATATCTAAATTTATAAATTAGTATAAAGATTAAGATAAAACTAGGATATATAATAAAATAGTAAATATTTACTCTTAATTATATCCTTAGTATTCTTTTCCTCTATAAACTCTTTATTATTTACTACTTACTAATCTTCTATTTAACGAGTAGTCGCGGCGTTAGGTTCTAACTTAATATTACTTTTAAATTATCGACGAGTATTAAGAAATATTAGATTAATATTTAATATTATATTCGGCTCTAACGGATCCTCGTTTATATCCGAATCGATTTCCGATTATTAGAAAAGATATTCGAATCTATTATCTAGATAATTTTTATATACTCCGTTAGAGTATTTAAAGACGTATATTAAATTCCGGTTTAAATATAATATATATAATCTTAAACTTAAATTACTTTAATTAAGATTATCCCTATCTTTATCTTAATCTACTTCTAGTATTATAAAACTAGTTCGATTTAATTCGTTTAACTCTTTTCGTAGTATTGATTTTCCTTTTTTATTTAGATTCTTTAACGGTATTAATATTTCTTTATTCTTCGTACGCCCTTCCTTTTTATCCTTATCTTCGAGAATATAAAAGAGCTTATTCTACTAATAGTATTAATACGTATTAATTAAATTAGGGTTACTAAATAAGTATAAATAGTAAATAACTAGACACTCGTATTCTATATAAAACTAATTTAATTCTAAACCGCTATTATTATTAAGCTAGTTTTTACGATTATACCGATTATTATTTTATATTATTTCGTGGGACCTTAATAAAGTATATAGTATAGAGGGCGAACTAAAGGGTTCTCGATTTTATTAATCTTTAAAAGGTATTTAAAGGCGATTTTTATAAACGAAATTAAAGATATTATATCTTATTCCTCCGACTCCTAGTAATTAAAGTACGATCTACTATATTTTATATATTTCGTAAATATAATTTACCCTAAGATTTATATTAATAACTTTATTTATAATTAAGGATCTACTATAAGGCCTAGTCCCGAATAAAAGATTTATAATTTAGGCGACTATATTTAATAAATTCGATTAATATAATTTATCTTAATCTTTATCCTAGTAATTTTACGTTTATATTAAAAATATCCGATATTATAAAAACTAGTTTTTCGGATCCTAGCTTAGGCGATCTATAGCTCCGAGATTACTAGATTTAAAATATATAATTAATATTTATTATCCTAAAATCTATCTCGGCGATATTATCTTTTTATTAAATTGATTTTAAGATCTATCGCCCTTAAGAGGAGGTATTTACTATATTAAAAACGTATAATTAATACTATTAATAATATTATTAAGAGTAACGACTTTATTTATTTAACTTCGAGAGGAAATATAGGAGGTATTTTCTATTAATCGAATTAATATTATTTATCCTAATCTTTATCCTAATAGTTATACCGAATAATAATTAAATTTATAATACTATAACTACAATAACTAGATATATTATTAAATAGTAGTAGAATTTAGTTTAGATCGAATTTACCTAGAGAGATAAATATAGAGATAAATATAAAGATAATAACGATTAACTAGACTATTAGTAGTTAATTATACCGATCTTTATATATATAATATACTGAATGTAATTTTGAATTAAGATTAACGCTTTTTTAATACTATAATTAATATAGTTTAAATATAGAGGAAAATAAAGTAAGAGATAGTAAAAATAATCGGATCTATAACGTTAAAAACGGGATTCTTAATTATTATTCACTTTGGTTTATTTTTCGAAGTTATATATTTTCGCTAAAAACCTTTATTTTTCTACGAGCTCTAGTATCGTAATATATTAATATATAAACTAATTATTCGTCTTTATTAAACGATTAATTAGATTATTTCACGATAAAATCGTAAATATTTATTTACTAATTAATCCCTCTCGGAATCTACTACTTTAACACTTTATATTAATCTTTATATTAATCTTTAATAAAGATTTTATCTCTTAACGAAACCCCTTCTCGCTTTAATTATTAATATTTATTTACCCGCCTAATATTTTCGTTAAAGTCTTTAATAATTTAATATTCTTCGTTTAAAGAGTAATACGTTTACCGTATATAATATATAAATTAGTTATTAAATAATATAAATTATAGTTTATCTAGGGATAATATAGGAAATAAATTTACTAAAGAATATATATATTAGATAATCTTTTATAACCTTTTATAAAGCGTTAATTATATTACTCTAAAATCGTATATCTTTAAAAAGATTTTAATAATAGATCTCGCGGACTAGATACGAAAAGAGTACTTTTAGAATTAATAAATCGAAAGTCTTCTAATATCTTTTAATTTCCCGGAGTATTTTCGTTAATAAGGATTAATACTTTAATTAGGATAAAGATAGTTAAAAATAATATAAAACTTACTACCGGGCTTTATACGTCGTCGAGTAAATATAAAAATTTAATTTATTCTTCCCCTCCTCTTTCTTAACGCTTAAGCGCGGCCTTTAGGTAGGGGTTTAAATAGAGTTTTAACCGCCCGTATTCCCGTAAAGATTTAATTAATAAATAAAGAGCCCTAAAATAAAGGCGTAGCTAGTATTAATAACTAGAAATTAATATAGGATTTATAGTATATTTAATATAAAGAAAAAACTTATAAATTTAAATACTCCTAGCGTTTTTACGTATAAAATTCTATATTTTAGAATCTTAATAAATTATATAATATTAATAAAATTATTACAATAAAGTTAAGATTAAAGTAAATTATTTATTATTTTATTTTACTTTAATCTTTCCCGAAGAATGTTTATATCTCGAAGGAGTCTTTATAATAACGGATTAATATAAAGATTATAATAAAGCTAGGATATATAGTAAAATAACGAATCTTTATCTTTAACTCCGGTTTTAATTTTCTATATTTTACTCGCCTTCTCCTTCTCGTTTATTACTTTTTAATTTATTTTTAAATTCTTAAAAATTACCTAGCGAGTAATATATATTTCTTTAATAATACTTTTTAAACGATCAAGAGGTATTTCGCCTATATTAAGTCTCGATAGATTATTCTTATCGGTATAAGAGATCTACTTTAGTTATTTACTACTACGGGTTTTATCCCGATCTTTATCTTAATTGGAAAGATCTTTAATATCCTCCTTTATTATTATATCTCCTATATTTTAATTAAAATAAGAATAATCGAGTATAAAGTAAATTAAATTATTCTATTAATAATTCTTATACCCTCGGAAGATAGGACCGACTTCTTTTAGGTAAGAATATAAAATACGCTCTTCTATATAATATATATAAGATTTAATATTATCGAATTTAGGTTTATTTTAATTATTTAGGGCCGAATCGTCTTAATCCTTACCCTAATCGTTATTCTTTTAGTAGTTTTCTAGGATCTCGGGTATTATTAATTAAATCTAGATATTATTCGAGTAATTAATTAGATAAAGATAATAAAAATATATATCCCTTATTTTATAATCCTACCTTTTAATAATATATTCGTAATTATTATATTAATATTTTTAATATAGCCGTTAATATTTAGGATTATCCTTAGTTTATTTATATATATTATTATTATCTATATAGTTTATATAGCCTTCTAACCCTATTACTTCGTTATTATTATCGATAGTTACCTCGTTATCGTCGTTAGTATTATCGTTATCTTTAATCTTAACGTCTTTACCCGAGTTATATTTATTATCTTCTACTCTATTTTTAAATATAGGTAATTTATATAATTAAATAAATATCGGTTAAATTATATTCTTTAATTTAGAGTAAATAGGTTAAGAGAATTAATCTAATATATTTAATTAATTCGTATTAACGATATCGTCGAAGTCGATTAGTTTTTATATAGGACCGAATAACTACGGTTCGTATATTTTATTAAAACTATTTATTCTAATATTTATACTATAAAATTTACCGGAAAGTTAAAGTTATTTTATATATTTTTTATTCTAAAGCCCTAATATTTAGGCGACTATTATAAACTTTATTAATATTATTTATCTTGATTTATATCCTAGTAATTTTACCTCTTTATATAATAAATTAATTATTTTATAATTTAGGGGCTAAGGAGTTATTTTTTATAAATTAAATTAGTATTAATTATCCTAATCTTTATCCTAATATATTTACTTAATATTTTAAATATTTATAATTATCCGATTATAATAATTTAATATTTTATTAATTATAATATCTAAGGCCGCTAGCGTAGAGCTAGCGGCTTAGTAATAATATAAAAGACGTAAAGTAGTTACGGGGTTTATTATTAAATAGTTTTCAAATCCTAGATTTAATAATAGAATTAATTTCTAAGATTTCTAGAAAAGACGGGGGAATATTAACTCGATATAAAATTATAAAGAGTTAGAACCTCGTAATACTAAGACTAGAACCCCGTATTAATAAATAATAATATTATAAAGGTAGCGGAGCGTAGGTATATATAATATACTAGCGCCTTTAGCGGGGCGTAGGTATATATAATATATTATTACTTTATAATTACCTCTCTTTTTAGGCCCTAGTCCCTAGGTACCTAAATACTTTAGTTAAGAGATATTTATTAAAAAATCTTTAAACCCCCTAAGAGAAATAAGGGAAAAGAATTATTTAATATAATAGTATTATTATACTATAATTTAAATATAAGGCTGCGTACCTAATCCTATAGTATTTATAGTACTAGTTACGAAATAATACTTAGTTAATTTATCGAAGTTTATTAAAAAACCTTTAACCTTATAAGAGAATAAGGAAAAGAATTTTCCTATTTATACTATCGGTCCTATAATACTATATAGTACTAGTTACGGAGCGACACGAAACCAGTCCTATAGTATTATTAAATAGTACTAGTAATGGAAGGGTAATACTACTATACTACCTCTACTATATAATAATATAAATAGTAAACGAATAATATATTTATAAAGCTATCCTTATAGCGTTACTATATAATAATAATAATTATTTAAATAATATTTCTTTCGTCCCTATAGTACTATTATATATAATAATAATAGAGCGAAATAGTATATACTATCGTTCCTATAACGCTCGTAGTACTTATAGTAAATATAGTATAATAGATTATTCCTATAGTATTTATAGTACTAGTAACGAAATAGTAGTAGCTACCCTTATTATATACTCCTACTATACTATAAAAACACTAGTAATAAAGTACTATATATAAGCGATATAGCCCTAATATTATACCGGGAGATTAGTAATAATATAACTATTATAATAACGGTTATATCTATTAATAAAAGCGAGGTAACGGAGCGGAGGCGCGTATCGACGTATTATAATAATAAGATATTTAGCGCGACGGTTTATTATTAAAATAAACTCGCTCGCTTATTTATTTTCTTTCTTCGTAACTTCTCTAGTCTTTTTTATATATTATTACTCTAGCTTTATAATAATATTCTAGTATTATAACTAATATATAAATAAGACTCTCGTTATATATAGCTTTCTTCTAACTTTATAAATAACTCTTATTTACTAATAATATTAATTTATTTATATTAATTATTTTAGTTATAAATATACTAGTAAATATAACTAGTCCGCTATTAGCGCGACTACGTAATATTAATTATAGTAGTAGTTTACTACGCTTCGTAGCTCCTTTACCGGGTCTACTTTTATTAATTTAATAATAATTATATTCGAGGTACGTCCCCTCTTTATACGCTTTATTATATTAATTACTACGGAATCGACCGTTATATAAAGGTAAATTATAACCGTAAACTTTAAGGCGGTATATATTAATAATAATAAATCCTTAAGTCTTTCCGAAGGAAAGTAAAGAGGTTTATATATTAATACACCCGTATCGGTAATAGGACTCTTAAAGAAGAATATAAATATAATTTAATAAATAAAGAAATTACTTAGTAATATAAAGTATACGGTAAAATAATAGTAACTAGTAGGTAAATCTCTACTATAATCGCTAATTTATAAAATTAATTAACGGCGTCGAACTAGCGTATTAAAGAATTAAAGACGATAAATAAAATTCTCGAAAAAGAGGTCGAGAGTTTCCGTTAATATAAATAGGACCTAAAGAGCTCCGAGGAAGATAATATTCTTAAGGACTATATTAAAGAAACTACGTCTTCTTCTAGTAATTCCGATAATAATTAAATCTTTCGTACGATATAATAGCGATATTGAATTCTTTTTTTCTTAAATCGGCGCTAGCTAAACTTATTTAAATATACTACTCTATAATATATTCTAGATATTTATATAAACTATATTTAAAGTAAAAGTATTTTTATAAATACGATATCTCCTTATTATTATATATAAATAGTTTAATAGTAAATTAAATTTAATTATACCTTAAAACTATATAATAAAGTTATAAATATAGAGGAGAATATCCGTTATATAAGTATTAATATAAGAGTAGTAATATTTATTTTTAATATCGGCTCCGTTTACTCCGCTTTATTATTTTATATATTTAAATAACCTCTTTAATTATATCTATATATTTATATTTACTACCCGCCTATTTAAAGGCTTTAGTTAATTTACTAGTATTAATAAACTCTTCGTCTAGTAGTTATTAATTATATTCTTCGCCTTAACTAGTTTATTTAATTTTATACTAGATATTTTCCTTATTTTTAACTTTATTAATTACCTCTTCTACTTTCTATAACTTATTATTATTAATAAATTCGGGGGTTTATATAAAAGATTCCGCCGTATTAATATAATCGCGAAGATAATATAACTTAAATAACGATATATAAAAGGTATTATGGATTTTATACGTAGAAAGTAGTAGTAAATAATAAATTTATACTCCTATTTTATTAATAATCCTAAAAGGCCCTATAAACTTATAGGATAATTTCTTATTTAGGCGCTTTTACTTTAGATTCTTTATTATTAATATAACTAAATCGCTAACCTTATAACTTTATAGTTTATACGTTTTATTATACTATTTAATTTAATACTCGGTAACGCTTTAAAGGCGCTCCGTAATTTTATTCTTTAGAATTTATAATTATCGTACTCTATTATTTATAACTAGTACCCTTCTTTAATTAAAATCGTCCTCGACCTCCTAGCGGATTTTAGGATAATAACTATATATATAGAAAAACGGCGTCGTTCCGACGGCGGTACTCTAATTATTATTTATTAAGAATTCTACTATAAGTAGTAATCTAGCTTAATTAATTTATTTATTATTAATAAATATACGTAAATAGTACTCTAGTATTTAATTTTAATACTTTATCTACTTATTCGTTTAAGGGTAAAAGATAGTATTTAGGTATTATTTAATTTTCGAATAAAAATATATAATTAACTAGAAGGCGCTCGTAAAAATAAAGCCTCTATCGTTAATAATACTATTTAATATATTATAACGATAAATAATTTTAGAATAAAATACTTCCGCTAGTTAAATAGTATCGATCTTAATAATTATAAGTATATATTCAATTATTTTAATAAATCGATTTATAACGATAAAGATAGCGTTATAAACGGTACCTCTATATTTACTAGGCGGTAAATTAGTTATAAAATTTATAGAAATCTCCTTCTAAGGCTAAATAATAATAGGAAGTGAATTTAATTCGTTATATAAACGATATCGCGGCGCCTTCGTCCGTTAATATATATCGTAAATTTTAATATAGTCCGTAACTTATTTTAGGCTACCCTCCTAGAAAAATTTTCGGGTAAATAATTTATACGACTTTATAACACTAAAATAACCTATTAAAGAATTATTATAATATCTTTTAATAAATTCTTCCTTTAAAACTTTATCTCTTAATATATAAAGGCGATTATTATATTTTAATAGTCCCTCGGAGTTTATAGTCTATATTTTATTCTTTATATAACGGCGGTCCTTTAACGCGTTCGCTCTAGTTCGAAAAGAATTTACTTAATTATTATAAATTTATAATTCCCGGATTGATATTTTTATAGGTTTTTTGAAATTATCGTATATAGTTTTAAATACTATTATAATATCCCGTTTTAGAATTACTATTTTTAATTTTATAATTTAAAAAGTAGAGGTTATAACTACCTTTACTTCTTTATCTCTTTCCGATAATTAACTATTAATTTAAAAAATAAGTTTATTCTAAAGTGTTAGTAATAATTTAATATTTAACGACGATACTCTTTTATAATTAAGGCGCCGCGACGGTATATTAATAGGATTTAATTTTCTAGCCCGATAGAAGATTTTAAAATTATAAGTAATTAATTTAAATATTTAACGGGCCTATTTAGAGTTTAGTTTCTTCTATTTTATAAAACTCTTTAAATTATTATAATTAATCTAGATTTTAATATAATAGGGGCTACCTTCTAGGTAGTATTATTATTATTTTATTACTACTACGATAACGAGTAATTCTTAATTATAGGTCTTATAGTTTTATTCTAAAGGATTTAATTTCCGTAATTAGAATATTATAAAGTGTTAATAATTATTCTTATCCTACTACGATAATATAAAGTTAAGGTTAAAGTTAAAAGTATCCGTTTTTATACGTAATTATTTAATTAAATTATAATAGTATAGAAAAAGCGCGTTTACGAATATATTTTATAAAATTTAAAACGCTTTCGTAGCGCCGTCTATTTATTTTAACGGATTTATTTTCTTATTTACTTTACTACCCTTAAATAAACTAGTGAGCGGTGTAATTATATTAAAATAATTATAAATAAACTATCTATAGAAGTTAATAAAACTTAAAAAGATTTATACTTCCCGATATATTTTCGGTTAAGGTTATTCTTTAATAGTTTTAACGCGTTCCGGGTTTATAATTACCCTATTAATAAATATAATAAAATTTAAGAACTCGACTATTTCGGTATTAAATTAATATTTCTTAAAGTTAATAAATAGCTAGAACTAACGTAATCGTTTAAATATTTATTTAATATACCGTTAATACTCCGCCGGATTAATATTATAAATTAGGATATTATCTAGATATACTATATATATTATATCTATTAAATTTATAAATATATAGTTAATATAAATTTAAAACGTCGCCGGTATATTAGCGAGCCTAAAAAGTATAACTAAATATTCGAAATAATTATAGCGAGTTTGGAAAATAATTTTCTATTTATCGCCTTCTTTAATCTAGATCCTATAATAGGTATCCTTAAGGTCTAACTTCATAAAGATTTTAAAACTATATAAACGGTTTAATATCTCGGTAATTAAAGGTAATAAGTATCGATTCTTAATAATTACCGCGTTTAAGCCCTAGTAATTTACGTAAAGATATAGCCTATTATCCTTTTTAAATATAAAAAGAATAAATACTTTAGTTAAAGAGGTTAAATAACGGATCTAACCCTTATAAAATAAGAATTTTAAATAACGTCGTAACTTTAATAACTCCGTTTAAGATAAATTATAAAGAGGCCTATAAGGCGGTTCCTTATTAACCTTTATTTTAATAATATAATCCCTTTATTTAAAAATAAATAGGGTATTTATTTTCTCGTTAAAAAAAATCTTATAAAATTTTATAAATTCCTTAGGAACCTTTAAATTAGGAAGCTCTTCTTATTCGCCTCATATTATCGTAACGTATACGACCGCGAATATATTCGGTTTATTTTTAAGACTATTAGTAAATTTAGCCGGTTCTTTAATTTATAAATTACTAAAATTAATTTTAAACCGTTATTAATCCGCTTTAGAATTAATTAATATTTTTAATTAACGTAACTTAGGTATATCTAGAAAAACGTTTAAATCTTTAAAATTTATAGTGTAGAATAGAGTATTATATTTATACCCTTAACCCTAATTATCGACTATTTAATAGTTTAATTAATACGTATTATAATAATATATACTTTACCCGTTAATTATTTTAGCTAGCGGTAAAATAGTATTATAATATTTTAAATTATTTTTAACGATAAACCGTTATAGAATTAAATTAATCTACGCTTTAGAGTTAATTAAAGTAATAAACTACTTAATTTTATCTTAAAGGGTAATTTAACCCTTAAAAAGAATAAAAAAATATATTTTTATTAATCGTTTTTCTTACCCTTCTTCCGAGGCGTAAATTAAACTTAATTATTTTTTACCGATACCGCGCCGATATTCATAACTAGTTTATTTATATCGGGATATTTAGGCTTAATATAGTCTTCTACTTTATAATAATAATAAATAATCTTATTATACGAAGAATTAATAGTATTAATTTTACGCTTATTACTCTTTTCCTTTAAATACACTTATTTAATATTATCGCCGGTATTAGATTTAGTAATTCGGTTTATTATAAGTTTTCTTTTATTAGGGTTCTTTAATTAAAAACCCGAATTAAAATTAAAACCGCCTATTAACCGTATATATTTTAAATTCTTTTTTTATATAATAACCTAGGTAAGAATTTCTTCCCTTTAAATAAATATACTATTAGTATTAAGAATCTTATTTTTAAATTTAAGTTTAAGTTTAGTTAAAAAGAAATTTATTTTATACTCCTTTAAAAATAGGGGTAATTAGGTCTTTATTTCTTTAAAATAAACCTTAAATAATAATACTTTTTAATAAGATTATTATTTAGCTTCCTCTTACTTTTTATAAATAAAAAGATAACGGTTAATTAAATCCGTTATTAAATTAAAAAGAAACTTTTTAAAAAAGTTAAACGTAATATTAACTAAACTATATAAATCGTAGTATTTATATTATTACGTTAAAGGGTTACTTTCTAACGAGTCTATATAATATATAATCCTTAAATAATTAGTAATAAAATATTTAGGATTAATTAAAAATTTAATATTTACGTCGTGGAACTAATATAAATATTTACCTTCGCTCGTACCTTTATAAAAATATATTCTATTAAAACGTAGTGTTTTCGCCTTAATAGGGATATCTTTATTAAATATAATTAAATTTATTATTATTCTACTAATAGGCGTAATAATTAAGGGACTTTTATTATAAATAATAGATTCTATTAATACTCCGTTAAAGAGTATAAAAGTAGTAAAATTACGTAGTTTTTAATTTCAAGTTTATAATACCTTTAATTCTTATTATTATTTAAGGCGACGGTTTTCTTCCCTAGTAACTTTAAATTATATATTTAAAATCTCTTCGGGGGTAATAATATCTTCGAATTCATTACTATTTTTACGGCGGGGGTCGTCGAAGGGGGTTTAATTAATATTATCGTCGTTAAATTCTTCTAAACGTCCCGAGGTTAAACCCGATATTATAATAATAATAGGCTTTTTCTTTGAAAAGGTTTAAGAGATTAAAATTATAATATCTAAAACCACTAGCGTAAAACTAGCGGTTTAATAATAATATAAAAGATATAAAATAATTACGGGGTTTATTATTAAATAGTTTTTAAATCCTAGATTTAATAATAGAATTAATCTCTAAAGTTTCTAGAAAAGACGGGGGAATATTAACTCGATATAAAATTATTAAAAATTAGAACCCCGTAATATTAAGGCTAGAACCCCGTATTAATAAATAATAATATTATAAAGATAGCGGAGTATAGATATATATAACGTACTAGCGCCTTTAACGGGGCGTAGGCGTATATAATATACTACCACTTTATATTAATTTATAATTTATTTTTATTTAATTTTATTTTATTTATAAGGACTAAAGTACGGATAAATATAAAGAAGATTACGATTAATTAATTTATTAATAGCTAAATATACCGCCCTTATATATATAAATATATTATATAGTATTTTAAATTAAAATAAATACTTTTTTAATAACGTAGTTAATATAGCTTCGGTATAGAGGAAAGCGAGGTTATAAATAAATAGAATAATCGGATTTATAGCGCTAAAAACGGGATCCCTAGTTATTATTCATTTTAATTTTATAATAAAAAATTATACTACTTCGATAACGACTTTTATATTAAGATAATCTCTTATTTTATCTCGTATTAATAAATTATAATATTAATCGTAGTAGTTATAAACGATTAATAGATTATTTTAAAATAGAATCGAAAGTCTAAAAGTTTATAATTAAGTCTAAATTTCGTAGTAAAAATAACGGTACTAGTTTAATCGGTATAAAGATTAGGATAAATATAATAAAGTATTAACCTTTGGATATTAATTATAATATATTTTTACCTAGTATATATAGTCTTTAATCGCCGTATAAATTATATATCCTTCGGGGTTATAATAATCCGCTTATTATAAATCGCGTAAAAATTAATTATTATAATTAAAATTAATATTATATATTTATAAAGATAATATTAGGTTATTTACTTATAAATTCTTTAATTAATATCGCCTCTAAGGCCTCCTATAACGCGTTTAGACCTATAGACTATATACGAAAATAACGTCTATAAAAGATATATATAATTTCGTGTATAAAGCGCGTAAAGAGTAGCTTCGGGATTAAAAAATTAATAATTTTTTAAAAAAACTTAATTTCTCGTAGAGTAATAATTAAAGAGTTAAATTAAATAGTAATTTAATTATAAAGGTCCTATTAATTATCGCTCTTTAATCTTTTACCCCGTACCGCGACTTTCTTTATTTAAGATTTCCTTATATATACTTTTTATATATTAGGTACTTTCCTCGCTACCTTTAAATTCCGTTATATTTTTAATAATCGAGGGCTTTAATTTACTCTCGCGTTATTATTAAAATTATCGAGTAATTTAAAATTAATCTCGGCTACGCTTTTATTAATAATTAGAAGTATAATTATTAACCTAAATTAATAAGAATTTAGTTAAATCTTAAAAGGAATTTCTAAAAGAGGGTTAGAATATTAATTTACTATATATTTAAAGTTACTTTTTAACGGGATATTAACCTAAAATATATAAAATAAATATAGATTTATTTTTATAATCTTCTTATCCGGTATTAATATAATTAAATTATAATTATTATATATAATATACCTCTATAGACTATATAATCGTAAAAGAGTTAATAATTCCTCTTATTTTCCTACCTTCTTTATTAATTTTTAAAATATATATTTAAAATATTTTAAAATAGTAGCTTCGCTATTAATAATTCTAAATTTAATAATTAATATTCTTTTACTCTTAATTTAGTTACTCGAGATAATTCTTTTATAAAGAGCTTAACGATTAAAGGTTCCGATAAATACTATTATATATATATAATAGAAATAGCTACCGTCTTTCTCGAATAATTTTATAAATAAGAGTAGTATCGTACCTAAAAGATTAAGTAAGAGAGTTAGAAATATAAAGGTTATATATTTAATTTCTCCTAGACGTCGCCTAAACCGGCTCCGGAATAAAAATTCTTTTATAATAATACTATAATAGGTATAAAGGAGCCGAGAAATATCTATAAAAGATATAACCGAATAATTACAAGGATTAACGCCTAGAATAGTATAAAAACGTATTTTATATTAAATTAATATAAGAGAAAAACTTTATATTTAAATATAGAATCGATCTAGATTATATTATTCTTTAGAGACTAAGTATATTTTAACCCGCTTAATATATAAATATAAAGATTAATATAAATATTTATAATCTTAACTATAGAGAAGTAAAAGAAAGATTAATATATTATAATTTAACGGCCGAGAAATAATATTTAAAGACTTTTTTAAATTATTTATATAAATAATTATCGGGCTTAAGCTCTCCTTACGATTTATTAATAATATTAATATATAACGAGTATTTAAATACGCGAATTCGTTAATTACTCTCCCTTCTATATTTATAATTAAAAATTATATTATAAAGAAGTATAACGATATTTAAAATTAACTCCTTCGGAATTTACCTAACGACGGTACGGAAGTTATTATAACACTAGACTTATAGTCTTCTAAGAACCGATAGAGTTATATAATTATAAATATATACTTTATCGACTAGCGATAATAGTACTACGAGGTACTCCTAGTTTTTAAATATATAAAGGGAAAGTATAATAATATTAACCTAACCTCGTATCTAAATATTAATATTTATCGTTATAAATTAAGAGATCGGATAATATTAATTACTACGAATAATATCTTTAATAATAATAATATATATTAAACCCTCGAAATTATATTACCGGAGGAAAAAGCCTAGTTTTTAATTATAAAGAAAGAACTAGAAAATAGGATCCGCGATTTCTATAATAATTAAAATACTTTTACGAATACCAGAATTTACCGCGTCCTATACTTTTTATATATTATTTAATTAGGCTTAAAAGAACTTCTTAGGGTAATTAAAATCTTATTAATAAATAAAGACTTTTAGAAGGATTAAGACGATAAAGTAAATAAATAAGAGTTTTCTAAAATAGGGAAAGAATCTAGAATCCCGTTTACTTTAGTAAAAATACTTCCGTATTTTAAATAATATATTAATTATTATACCGATATCTATTTCTCTATTAATACTAGGGGATATAGATTCGTAAAGCCTCTACCTACTTTAATAAAAGCGGTTAACGATATAAATACTTTTAGGATATTTAAAAGCGGTTAAATAACGAGAAATATTAATTAACCGGGCCGAATTAAATATAAGAGATATACGATAAAAAATATCGAAATAAATTTACGACGCTAAAGCTCTTCTAAGACGTAGCGACTAAATAGGATTTAATTTATTATATATTAATCCGCGCCTTAAAGTTAAGGCCGGTGTTAAAGGAATTTTTTTATAAATAAACAGAATAATTATAATTAAATAAGGATGAATAAATTTAAATAAAATACTTTATCGAACTTTATAAACCATTCTATTAATATATATAAGCGATAAATATATTACGTATACCGATTATTTATATAACTTTTTCGGTTTATAACGTATTATTTAATTATTTTAAAAACGAAGAAGAAAAGTTTATAAAGAAGATTACGCCTTAAAAGAAGTCTATATTAAAGAGTCTAAAAAAGGCGTAGGATAAATTTAACTAGTATTATTCTTAGACCTAATTAATCTTAGGCGGGCTATATAATATAATAACTCTTTTAAAATTAATTCGAAAAATAATTATATTTAAAGATTAAAGATAGAATAAAGAGATTAAGTAAAAGTAGGAGGATTTTTATTAAAAATAATTTAAGGAGTAATTCGACCGGCGCCCGTAAGTTATTTAATAAAAGAAAATCTACGTTAAAAGAGACGTCGAGGTAAATAATCTTAAATATTTAATTAAGAGTAAAAATAAGGCGTTATCGAACTCGAAAAATCGGAGTAAAGAATTTCGAAAGTACCGGGAAGCGAGTAAATCTTTTATTTATATTATTCTTTATATCGATAAATATACCTATTAATTATATATAGTATTTAATAACGACGACGGTAAATTTATATTTAATAAATAGAAGGACCTCTCGCTAGTATTTAATTATCTCTTTTATACGACCCGTAATATCCTAGCCGTACCTTATACGGGCGTTAAATATAAACGAGTATTTAATATTACTACCTAATTATATATAGCCTAAAAATCCTATAATCCCGAGACGTTCTTAACTTTTATAATCCTTAATTATTTTTAATTTAAAGAAAACGAAGTAGTAGTATCTTAATAGGATTTAGACTACGAAAAAATAATAACTTTTAAAGAGTATAAAGTAAAGATATAAAAGCGGGACGAGGCTACGATAAAAAGTAATAATAACTTTATAAATAATAAAGACGAAGGCGGGTATAATAATCTCGTAGACGAAACTACCGTTTTAAGATTTAATAATAAGAACGAGGGAAGTAGAGAACTTTTAACTTTAATTACTAGTTTAACTCGTAATTAAAGAAGAGTTAAAGAATCTAGTCTTTAGGTAAAAGTTTATAGAGTAATATAAATATATATAAAAACCGTATTAATAATAAAAAGGCTCGGGAAAGTAATTTAAAAACTAAAGTTTCCGGGTATTAAATAAACGGGAGTAATTCGAAATATATATATTTTATTTAAGATTTTATATCTAGTTATCTAATATAAAGAAAGAAATCGAATATAGGATTATTTTTTAAACTAGAGATAATTAATAGGTTTAAAGGGTTAAAGGATAAATAAAAAGATAAATAAATTCTCTTAAAACTATATAAAGAATTTAATTTTATCCTAAAATCTTTAAAGAGTTATAAAAAGATAAATAGAGCTTCGAAGTATAGGAGGAGTTAGAGGAAATATAAAGAGTAAAAATATATAATATAAATCGAATAAAACTAGTATAAAGATTAATATAATTCCGACTAGAAGCTTTATAAACTAGTTATATTAAATATTTAGGTATATAACTAGATATACCCTTTACGTTTATATCTAGAATTTTATTCGATAATATAATCTCCTTTTAACTTAAAGGGGGCCTTAAAAATACTCCCGATTCGATAATTTATATTATCCTCTTCGAAATCTTCTTTTAATCTCTAAAACGAATAATATCCTTCGTCTTTTTTATAACTTAGGTATACTCCGGCCTTAATATTATCCTAAATATTTTCCGCGCTTCTTTTATATTTTTATTCGGTCTTTAATTATACTTTTTATATTTATAGTTATCGGGGTAAAAATAATATAGTCTTAATATTATAATTTACCCCTTATTAACTTAAATAAATACGAGATCTATATTTATTCTACGACGCCGATTTTATTAATTAAGGCTATACCGCCTATATCTATTTAAATTCGTATTAAACTAGGCGGTTATATTCTTTTAAATAATACGTTCGGTAAGAATAAAAATATAATAAATTTATAAATCCCTCTTTAATAAATCTTTTTATTTATATTAATTTATAATTAATATAGAGTCGGATAAAGATTAATATAAATATACTTTAAAATTATATCTTTTATAATACGAAAACTCTTTATATATATATACGCGAAGACGGTATTTATTATAGTAATCGATTTTAGCGCGGAGTAACTTTAATATTATAATTTAATATTTTTTAATAATATTATAAGCCGACTAGTTCCCAGATTTTATTTATAGATTAAATAAGGTCTAAATATTACGAGCCTCGGTTTACTTTTTACTTTCGCTTTAAACGCTATAAGTTTCGTCCTAATTTAATTATTAACGTATTTTAAAAATATAATTATTAATATCTAGAGAGTTATCGATATTCTCTAGCGATTATTTATCGACTTAATTTACATCTTTATCGTCGTTAACTATTATTTATTTAATTAACGAAACCCCGTTTACCTAGGTAATAACCTATTTATATTTATCTTTAATAATCCTATTATATATTAATAATATCCGCTTTAAATAAAATATATTAATATAAAGATTAGTATAAATCTTTTATTAATCGTTTAGATCTTAGCTTATTTTAATAGTCTTTATTATTCTTATTTTAAAAGAAGATTTTATTTTTATTAACTTTTTACTTTCTTTTAAACTCGCTAAACTATTTTCGTATTTATAATTTTCGCGCGTTTAATAACGGCGTCTACTTTTAATAATAACGAAAGGTGTTTTCTTAATTTTATTATATTAATATTCCTAAAAAGTTATTCTTCGGTTTTTCTCTTCGGTTATAAACTTAATATATACTCTCTCTAGCCTCTTCGTAATATAGAATTTCCGAGAGGATTTATTTTATTAACTATTAATATTAGCTATTTATATTAAATATATAAAATTAATATTTCCGACGACTTATAGTTTAATATTAAGCCGAAATCGTATCTAGATATTAATTAATCTCGCGTTTCTTCTTCTTCTTTAACTATAGTTTATTATTTATTTAAACTTTAGAATATTCTTTTTTATAATATATTAATCGTTATTATAAAGAGCTTTACGATAAAGAAAGGCCGTAGATACTAGTCTAGTTATTTATATTAATCTTTATATTATTTAAATTAAGACGTCGATCTAAAATCTTATTTAAGAATTATTAATAATAGGAGTTATATAATCTAGTAATAAATAAATAAAGTTTACTACCGAATTAAATACGATAATATAAGAACCGATAATTAAATAATTAAATAATAAAGGAGTTAAATAATTTAACGAAGTTATTTATAAAATAGATAATTCGTTAAATTTAAAAATAAAGGAAAAGCGGAGGCGTTTTAAAGAGCCGTTACTAGTACGGCGCTAGTAATAAATTTAACGGGTAATAACGTTATTAAATATAAATAACCTTAATAATCTTTATATATAAATACTACGTAGCTAGCGTAAAGTAAATTCTATATTAAATTCTATAATCTATTTTAATTAAATAATATACTTTTATTCGAAAAATTTAACGTATATTAATTAGTATTAATTAAATTTATAAGTATATATCCTTCCTTATAAAGTACTCTTTTTACTACGGTAGTATTAAAGGAATAAACCCTCTTTTAATTAATTTAAAACGTATTTTAGAAATTTAAAATATATTAATATTTAATATTAATCGCGATATAAATAAAGATTAATATAACTAGTAAACGTACTAGGTAGAAATTTAGGTTTATTTATATTATTAGCCCTACCCGGGAAGGGAGGAAGGGAATAATAAGGAATTCTTTTTCTTCTCTAATAATCTCTACTCTTTCTCTTCCGCTCCCTTCCCTACTAGAAGGGAAGGGAGCGGGGGTTATTCCCTTCCCTTTTCTTCCCTATTCCGTAGCGTATTTACTAGTTTTTCGGGATACTTTTACGCGTAGATTTTTATTTATAATTATTTTATTTTAAATAATTAACCGTTAATTAAGTAATTATAGAATAAATATCGTTATAAATAAATTTTTTAACGATTTAATTTATATAGCCGAGGTGATTTTCCTTTATAATATCGAATTATTAATCTTATATTATAGTCCCCTATATATTTTATATACTTTTAATATATTTCTTCTTTCGTCTATAATTAGTTATCGCCCGTTTTCGGATATTTTATAAAATCGTCGAGTTTAGCGCTTTATACGCCTTTTATTTACTCGCGAATTTTATTATTTAAAATTTATTATTTATTAATATACTCTATACCTCGGTAATAATCTCGTTAGCGATCTCTATATTATTAACGAGCTTTTCTAATATATTCTAGATTAGATCGATTTATACCTTTAATTCTTTAGTTTAATATATCGTTTTATTAATCTTCTAGTATATATTTATTAGTAATTTATTCGTCGCTTTAATTATAAACGCGAGGATCGAGGCTTTAGCGACCGTTAAAAAAGGAGAATCTTTACGAGATATTAACGAGGATAATATAATAAATAATTAAATAATAAATAGATAAAAAGTAAAGAGAGGTAAAGAGCTTTAACGAATAAAAATAATAAAGATTTAAATAAAACTAATAAGTAAAATAAATTATTATACTATTAACGATAATAATAATAAGGTTAATACGGTAAATACTAATAATAATATTAATAATAATAATCGTTAATAAACTTTACGTATTAAATCTTAATATATAATATTATTACTCTAGAAGATTATTTTGAAATTTAAATATTTTTAACTAGGAGGTAAAACTCAAATAAATATTTAATATTAATTAATATACGAAATTATTTCTTTAGAAGATTATTTTAAATTTCAAATATCTTTAGTTAGGAGGTAAAGTTTAAATAAATATTTAATATTAATTAATATACGAAGTTATTACTCTAGAAGATTATTTTAAAATTTAAATATTTTTAACTAGGAGGTAAAGCTTAAATAAATATTTAATATTAAATAATAATATTCTAATTTAATCTCTTTATTTAATATTAATAATAACTAAATCTTAAATATCTTTATATTAAATAAAAACTTAAAGTTTATTTTCGAATAAAAAAAATTCACTTTTAAATATTATAATTATTAATAATAATATTTAGGCGCCCTTGGCCCCGTTTAAAAATTTTTAAATTTCAAGATTATTTCTTAAATTAATTTTTATTTTAATTTTTACTTTTTCTTTCTCCTCTTTAAATTAACTTTCTTAATCTCTTTATTTAATCTTTATACTTTAATACTAATTATAATAAAGAATAATAGTATTTATAATTTAATATTAATTATAAAGATTAATAATCTCTTAAATAATATAGTTTACTTTAATAATAGTAATAACGAAGGGGATCTATTAAATAAACCGTCCTTTAATAATATAAATATAAAGATAACTTTAAGCGAGATATTTAAAAACGGAACTTTAATAAATCCTATTTATTAATCTTTACCGTTTATTATATTAATATTATAACTAGAATTATTTTACGGAGGATTATAAACTAGTTTTTAAAAATAATAATATTAAATTAAAGTATAAAGAGCCTACCCCGAAGTTAGGTATAAAACGTAAATTAAATAAAAATAATATATTAATCCCGAAAATTAAACCGGCGGTATCTAAAACTTAAATAATTAAAAAGGAATAATTAATTTATAATAAAAAAGAGAAGGAAAAAGTAGATAAAAGCGACGATAATAATATATTAATTAATAACGACGATATATTAATCGATAACGACGCTATATTAATCGATAATAATATTAATTATAATTATAAAAATATAGAGGATTAATTTAATAACGAGGAGATATTTATTAAATATAAATAAAAAATATTTATTAAATTTAAAAAGAATAAGATTATAAAGTTTATTAAAATATATTTATAAAATAAAAGAAAAAAAGAATAAACTTTAAAATGAAAAGAGACGAGGACTTTAATAAATTTATAAAGAAAAAATATAATATTAAAATCGTTAAGCCTCTAACCTAAGGAATAACGATATATAATATTATTTATTACGATCTTTATAATTTAATTGACAGGAGTATTAATAGACCCGTCGAGTATCGATATATAATTTTATAATCTATAACTACTTTATTTTATTTATAAATTTAGGAATTTTAAGAATCGACTAGATTCCTAAATCTAGTATTTATTTAAATAATTAAATTATTTTATTTATAATTAACTAGTACCCGGCTAGAATTCTTATAAATTAATTAAACGAATTCGATTTAACTAAAATAATATATAGTTTAAAATACCCTCTCGGTTATACCGCTAAATAATAGAAAGCGGTATAGGATATAAATATTAATAAAAATATATTAATAACGGGAGAGGAGGGATAATATTATATATAAATTAAAAAACTATATATATTAAATAGATAAAAAGTATTTAATATTAATTTATACCTTAAATATCTAGTTAAAAAAAAGATCCGCTATTAGAAACTAATATATAAATAATTTTATAAAATATATATTTAGTTTATACCTAGATACCCTAATAACCCGATTTTTCTAACTCTATTATTATATATTAAATTATTATTATTTATAAAGAGGGCCGCCTAGGAACCCTCCTCTTTAATCGCGAATAATATTATATAAACCGAGATTCATAAAATAATAATAATAATTTAATAAAATAAAATATTTTTAAATATAATTATAATAATTCTTAATAACGGTTAGAAAGTTAGTAAATCCGCGCGGTATAGTTTTACTACGTTATTTATAATAATCCTTTAAATAATAATATTAAATCTACGAATAATTATAATAAAATTAAAATTTCGAATTGATTATTAGAGTTTAAGACCGTAAATATATTAACTCTATCTTTTATAATTACGAGTATATTAATATTAACGTTTTAGATTTCTAGATAATAATAATAATAAAAATTTATATATAATAATAATAAAGTTATAATTATAATAATAATAAATCTAAAACCTTAATACTAAATAATTAAAGTTTTAATTTTAGATAATTAAATTTTTAAATTTAAATAATCTTAGGCTCGATTTGAAAGTATATTTATTATTAATTATTTTTAAAAATTTAATATTAGAAGGCTAGCCCCCCGTTTAAAACTTTTAAATTTTTAAAATTATTTCTTAAACTAAAACTTAATTTTAATAAAATTTTAAATAATCTCTTTCGATTATTAATTTCTTTTTAATTATTAATCCCCTTTCGATTATTAATTTATAATATCGGAATTATTATTTAAATTATTAATACCCTTTTCTTCTAATACTTATTATAATATAATATATATTATTATTATTTAAATTATTAATACCCTCTCTTCTTAATACCTATTATAATATAATATATATATTAATTTATTTATTTTATATTTAAAACCTATCGGACTATTATTATATTATAATAATATTCGAAATATTTTTAAAAAAGACCCGTAATTAGATTTATAGGTATTATTTTATCTACGCCGAAGAAATTATCTTTTATTTAATAAAGAACGAGAGGTTAATATTTAGAAAAGACTTTTATAAACTAGTAAAATATAATATAGGTAAAAATAATAATATCCCGATTAAAGACCCCGAAATACTCGGGGGGGTTATTTATATAATAAATTAACTTTATATTACTCTACTCGGCGTTAATAAAATTATTCGTAAAGATATATCGAGTATTCTTTTTAGGTATAACGTTTAATATTTAAATTATCCCGATTACTCGATTAATAACGAGTATAATAAAAATCCCGGATTTATAATATATAAACCTATATTAGTTATTATTTCCGTTATATTAAAATTTATTTATTAATAAATAATAGTCTTAATCGTCTTTTTATTATAATAAATACTCGAGCGGAGTAGCGAAATATAGGATTTAATATAAAAGATAAAGTTTACGGAGCCTTAATAACGAATTTAATAAACTTTTTTAAATAAAAAAATAAATATTTAATACGAATAATTTAGTTATAATCTTTAACTTTTAATATAAAGAATTTATTTTATCTAAATAATTATTATTATAAAGAGGCTTTATATAATTTATATTATTATATAATTTAAAAGGGTCTTTAATATAAAAAGGAGCTCGATCTAACGAAACTTTATAATTATATTAAAATTAATAATATAATCCTTAATAATAAGGATATATTAAATATTAAAATAAAATCTAAAACGAATGTAAAAATAGTCGGCCTCGATATATTTTAGGATAAATTAACGGAAGAGGAAAAAAGAGAAAACGAGGTAATAAATAATAATAAAAATAATAAAAACACGATCTTTATAAAATTTTAAAGTTTAAATACGTTATATTTTATCGGGGGGGTTAGGTAAAAAATAGTTTTTAATCTCTAATAATAAATATATACTCTTTAATATTTAATAAATAACGATAATTAGTTAATTAATAAATACTTTTAATAGGATTTTTATTATACCGGTATTATAATTTTATAAATAATAATAAGAAAGTTTATAAATAGTTATTTATAACTTAAATTCTATTAATATTAAAGTAATTATTAATTATAATATTTCTATACGCGGTTATATTAATACGTAATGAATTTAGATTTTATTATTAAAATTACGGTATTAGTCTAAAAGTAAAATAATACGGGTATTTTAATAATCGATAATTAAAATAAAACGAACTAGATATAATATTCGGATTTTATATTTAGACGTTACTTTAGTTCTTTAAATATACTAAACTTCGTTAAACCCCTTCGGGTTAATACTTTCTATTTATTACGGAATTTCTAAATAGTACGTCTAAACGTAAAATCCGAATATTATATCTAGTTCGCTTTATTTTAACTATCGATTATTGAAATACCCGTATTATTCTACTTTTAGATTAATACCGTAATCTTAATAATAAAATCTAAATTCATTACGTATTAATATAACCGCGTATAAAAATATTATAATTAATAATTACTTTAATATTAATAGAACTTAAGTTATAAATAATTATTTATAGTCTTTTTTATTATTATTTATAAAATTATAATACCGGTATAATAAAGATTTTACTAAAAATATTTATTAATTAATTAATTATTATTATCTATTAAGTATTAAAGAGTATATATATATTATTAAAAATTAAAGATTATTCTTTACCTAGCCCCCCCGATAAAGTATAATATATCTAAATTTTAGAATTTTATAAAGATCGCGTTTTTATTATCCTCGTTATTATCCGTTACCCCGTTTTCTCCTTTTTCCCCTTTTATCGGTTTATCCTAATTTATATCAAGGCCGATTATTTTTATATTTATTTTAGATTTTATTTTAATATTTAATATATTTTTATTATTAAGAATTATATTATTAATTTTAATATAATTATAAAACTTCGTTAAATCGAGCTCCTTTCTATATTAAAGACCCTTTTAAATTATATAGTAATATAAATTATATAAAGCCTCTCTACGATAGTAATTATTTAAATAGAATAAATTCTTTATATTAAATATTAAAGATCGTAATTAAGTTATTTATATTAAATATTCGGTTTTTTATTTAAAAAAGTTTATTAAATTCGTTATTAGGGCTTTATAAACTTTATTTTTTATATCGAATCCTATATTTCGTTACTCCGCTCGAGTATCTATTATAATAAAAAGACAATTAAGACTATTATTCATTAATAAATAAATTTTATTATAACGGAAATAATAACTAAAATAGAATTATATATCTATAAATCCGGGATCTTTATTATATTTATTATTAATCGAGTAATTAGAATAATTTAAATATTAAACGTTATATTTAATAAATATTTATTATATTTTTACGAATAACTTTATTAACGCCGAGTAGAGTAATATAAAATTAATTCGTTATATAAATAACCCCCTTAAGCGTTTCGGGGTCTTTAATCGAGATATTATAATTTTTATTTATATTATATTTTATTAATTTATAAAAGTTTTTTTTAAATATTAACCTTTCGTTCTTTATTAAATAAAGGATAATTTCTTCGGTATAAATAAAATAATATTTATAAATCTAGTTACGGGTCTTTTTTAAAAGTATTTCGAATATTATTATAATATAATAATAGTCCGATAGGTTTTAAATATAAGGTAAATTAATTAATATATATATTATATTATAATAAATATTAGGAGGAGAGGGTATTAATAATTTAAATAATAATTTCGATATTATAAATTAATAATCGAAAGGGGATTAATAATCGAAAGAGAATTAATAATTAAAAGAGGATTAATAATTAAAAAGAATTATTTAAAATTTTATTAGAACTAAGTTTTAGTCTAGGAAATAATTTTAAAAATTCAAAAGTTTTAGGCGAGGGGCTAACCTTCTAATATTAAATTTTTAAAAATAATTAATAATAAATATACTTTAAGGTCGAGCCTAAAGTTATTTAAACTTAAAAGTTTAATTATTTAAAATTAAAACTTTAGTTATTTAATATTAAGGTTTTAGATTTACTATTATTATAATTATAGTCTTATTATTATTATATATAAGTTTTTATTATTATTATTATTTAGAAGTCTAGGACGTTAGTATTAATATACTCGTAATTATAGAAAATAAAGTTAATATATTTACGGTCTTAAACTTTAATAGTAAATTCGAAATTTTAATTTTATTATAATTATTCGTAGGTTTAGTATTACTATCTAAAGAATTATTATAAACGACGCGATAAAACTATACCCCGCGGATTTATTAACTTTTTAATCGTTATTAAGAATTATTATAATTATATTTATAAATATTTTATTAGATTACTACTATTACTTTATTAATTTTAATTTATATAATATTATTCGCGATTAAAGAGGAGGGTTCCTAGGCGGCCCCATTTATAAATAATAATAACTTAATATATAATAATAAAGTTAGGAAGATCGGGTTACTAAGGTATCTAGGTATAAATTAAATATATATTTTATAAAATTATTTTTATATTAATTTTTAATAACGGATTTTCTTCCTAACCGGATATTTAAAGTATAAATTAATATTAAATATTTTTTATCTATTTAATATATATAGGCCCTTCGTTTATATATAATATTATTATTTTTTCCCCGTTATTAATATATTCCCGTTGATATTTATATCCTTTACCGTTTTCTATTATTTAATAATATAATCGAGAGGGTATTTTAAGCTATATATTATTCTAGCTAAATCGAACTCGTTTAATTAATTTATAAAGATTCTAGCCGGGTACTAGTTAATTATAAATAAAATAATTTAATTATTTAAATAAATATTAAATTTAGGGATTTAGTCGACTTTAAAAATTCCTAGATTTATAAATAAAATAAAATAATTATAGGTTATAAAAATTATATATCGGTACTCGGTAGGTCTATTAATATTCTTTCTAACTAAATTATAAAGATCGTAATAAATAATATTATATATTATTATTTCTTAAATTAGAGATTTAGTAGTTTTAATATCGTAATTTTTCTTTATAAATTTATTAGAGTCCTTATCTCCTTTAATTTTAAAATTTATTCTTTTTTTTCTTTATTTTATAGGTATTCTCTTAATAAACCCTATAACTTTATTCTTTCTAAATTTAATAAGTATTTTTTATTTATATTTAATAAATATCTCCTCGTTATTAGGTTAATCCTCTATATTTTTATAATTATAATTAATATCGTTATCGATTAATATAGCGTTATTATCGATTAATATATCGTCGTCGTCGCTTTTATCTACTTTTTTCTTCTTTTTTCTACTATAAATCGATTATTCCTTTTTAATTATTTAAGTTTTAAATACCGCCGGTTTAATTTTCGGGATTAACGCGTGATTTTTATTTAATTTATATTTTATACCTAGCTTCGGGGTAGGCCCTTTATACTTCGGTTTAATATTATTATTTTTAAAAATTAATTTATAATCCTCCGTAAAATAATTCTAATTATAATATTAATATAATAAATAATAAAGGTTAATAAATAGGATTTATTAAAATTCTATCTTTAAATATCTCGCCTAAAGTTATTCTTATATTTATATTATTAGAGGACGATTTATTTAATAGATTCTTTTTATTATTATTATCGTTAGAGTAAACTATATTATTTAAAAAATCGTTAATCTTTATAATTAATATTAAATTATAAATATTATTATCCCTTATTATAATTAGTATTAAAGTATAAAGATTAGATAAAAAGATTAAGAAAATTAATTTATAAAAGAGAAAAAAGAAATAAAAATTAAAATAAAAACTAGTTTAAAAAATAATTTTAAAATTTAAAGATTTTTAAGCGGGACTAGAGGCGCCTAAATATTATTATTAATAATTATATTACTTAAAAGTGAATTTTTTTATTCGAAAATAAATTTTAAATTTTTATTTAATTTAAGAATATTTAAGATTTAACCGTTATTAATATTAAATAAAGAGATTAAATTAGAATATTATTATCTAATATTAAATATTTATTTAAACTTTACCTCCTAGTTAAAAATATTTATATTTCAAAATAATCTTCTAGAGTAATAACTTCGTATATTAATTAATATTAAATATTTATTTAAACTTTACCTCCTAGCTAAAGATATTCAAATTTTAAAATAATCTTCTAAAGAAATAACTTTATATATTAATTAATATTAAATATTTATTTAAACTTTACCTCCTAGCCAAAAATATTTAAATTTTAAAATAATCTTCTAAAGTAATAATATTATATATTAAAATTTAGTACGTAAAATTTATTAACGATTATTATTACTAATATTATTATTAGTATTTATTATATTAACTCTATTATTATTATTATCGGTAGTATAATAATTTGTTTTATTTATTAATTTTATTTAAATCTTTATTACTTTTATTCGTTAAAGCTCTTTACCTCTCTTTATTTTTTATCGATTTATTATTTAACTATTTATTATATTATCTTAATTAGTATTTTATAAAGATTCTTTTTCCTTAATAGTCGCTAAAACCTCGATTCTCGCGTTTATAATTAAAGTAACGAATAGATTATTAGTAAATATATACTAGAAAATTAATAAAACGATATATTAGGCCGGAGAACTAAGGGTATAAATTAATCTAATCTAGGATATATTAAAAAAGTTCGTTAATAGTACGGAGATCGTTAACGAGATTATTACCGAGGTATAGGGTATATTAATAAATAATAAACTTTAAATAATAAAATTCGTAAATAAATAAAAAGTATATAAAGCGCTAGACTCGACGATTTTATAAAATATCTAAAAACGGGCGATAATTAATTATAGACGAAAAAAGAAATATATTAAAGATATACGAAATATATAGAGGACCGTAATATAAAATTAATAATTCGATACTATAAAGGAAAATTACCTCGGCTATATAAATTAAATCGTTAAAAAATTTATTTATAATAATATTTATTCTATTTTTATTTAGTTAACGGTTAATTATTTAGAACGGAATAATTATAAATAAAAATCTACGCGTAAAAATATCCCGAAAAACTAGTAAGTATTAAATAATTTAAATAAAACTAACGTTTATACTCTTTGAATTGAATCGGGTTTAACGGATAAATAATTAATAAAATTAAAAATTAATCGAAAATATCTAGTAAAGTTAAAAATAGATAATAATAAAGGATCTTTATTATAAAGAAAATATAAAAAATATAATTATCGTATTATTAATAATAAAGAGACTAAACCTAAATTAATAGATTATAAAATTAATAATAACGATTTAAATAATACTTTAGAGAATAAAGATATAGTATCTTTAAAAAGTAACTTTAATAAAGATAATAATAACGACGACGATAATAACGATAAGAATTAAGGAATAAATAATCGGGTTAAATATTTCGGTTATAATTATATAAGCCTATCGGCTAATTCCTTTAAATAAATAATAAAGAAAAATTTAAAAACTATTAATATAAATAGCGAGGTTAATTAAATCGGTACCCTCCGAGTATTTATAAAAACTAGGTCCGATTTACGATATATTTATTATATATATTTATATACTATAGCTAGATATTTCGGCCTATAAACTAAATTATTAAATAAAGAAAGTATCCGTTTATAATTAATTAAATATTAACATTATCGAAGTAATATAAATATTTTTAAAATTAGTATAGCTACTAAAAATTAATAACGGATAATAACCCGACTATAAATAAACGATAATAAATATAAAGTTTATAGATACCGAACGATTAAAATAAATATTAAAGTATTCTTAATTAATTAAATATCGCGGTTTATTATTCGTAAAATAAAAGGGCTAGAAGTATAGGATACTTAAAAAGAGACGGGTAATATTATTATTAAAAGTATATTTAATTAATTATAAATAAGGGTAAATTTAGAGAGTAACTCCGAAGTTAAAATTAAAAATATTATAATAAAGGAGTTCGATATATATCTTTATTATTAAATAGAGCGGAACGGATAACCTAATAAAAAGTAGTTACGAATAATATTTTATTTATTAATATAATAAATTATTTAATAAAATCCGATATATTAGGCTCTATATATATACCTACGACCTAATCGTAATCACCGACTAGTTTTATATTTTTATTATATTAAATATACTCGGTTTAAAGACTCGACTTTTTTTTAATATATTAATATAAATATACTTAAATATCTCGCTTATAAATATAAAGTTAATATTATATAAAGATTAATATCTCTTAACGACGAGATTATTAATAATTATACGAAGATTATTTTAGATTTTTATAAAAATATAACCGAATAATAAAAGAGGGTAAAGGAGCGGGGAAAAATAATAAATAACTATATATATAAAATAAATAAAATCTAGGAGTTAGTAAATATAATTAATTATAATTAATTCGTTCTAGTATTATATATATATAAGGACGTAAAGATTACTCGGCCTAAAATGTTATATAATTTAATATTAGGCCGCCTAGATATTACCCTCTAAAGAATTATCCTTTTATAATTTATAAAAGTAAAAAAAGATAACGAGACCTTAAATAATAAGAAATCCGATAAATAATCGGACCTCGCCTTTATTTACTTAAAATAAATAACGGTAAATTTTACGTTATCGGGGTTATTAAATAAATTTAATTTAATTTTTTATTAATTTCCGGCCGGTACCTAGTTTATTCTAATATTACCCGTTAATTAAATATTAATATATAGAAAAATTTAGGAGGACCTAGTCGTCTAGGGTTATATTAATTTACTATTAA
>JAABUS010002266.1_pt1 | contig 37050 bp, 39 predicted proteins | sample 5560161 | NCBI WGS metagenome assembly JAABUS01 (sample SAMN10711885, study PRJNA513376) | rock metagenome | isolation source: Antarctica rocks | place: Antarctica: Victoria Land, Trio Nunatak nord | collected 2016-01-04
GCGGCTGGGGGGGGTGGGGTGGGGGTGGGGGGGGCCGGGGTCGGGGGGGGGGGGGGGGGAGAGGGAGGGGAGGAGGGCGAGGTTGAAGAGGGAGGTGGAGGAGATGAGGGAGGTGTTGAGGAGGAAGGAGAGGGAGATTGAGGAGTTGGATGGGGAGGGGTGAGGGGTCTGAAACGGGGGGGGGCCGAAGAAGAGCTGTTTTGCTGATTATGGGCAGCGGGGTTGGTAGGCGTGTTTGTTGGGAGGTTGGAGATTATGGGAGTAGGTGATACCAAGCGCTTCTCGGTTGATGATGATCGTGCTCTGTAATGGACCGGTGTAGGGTAGCTACGTAGCTTTGAAAGCCTATCTATTGCAACAAACGCTGATGTAGGCTCAAGATGTCAGGGACTCTTCCAAGCAAGGCATGAGATACTCATTCGTAGCCTGCAACAAGGTTCCCCGGGGCATTCAGTCCCTCGCCGAACCCTCAGGTCGCAACTATGGACCGTTACAGGTCTGTCGTTTAAACCAGACATCACATCTCTGTGCCGCTGCTGCGCCCGTTTTCAGACGCAGCCTGAGATATGCAGAAGAAGCTGCCTTGCAGAAGGTTTTGCTCTTTCATAGTTGCCGCGCAGTCGATTATCGCAAAGCAGCGATATGCAAGGTCACAAGGTTGGTATGTGGCTAAACCTCTGCCTTAGTGGGCCACTTGACGATACATCGATTTAGCAGCTGGCTTTTGCGAGACCCGATATTTTCGCGGAGCCAGGACAATGTTTTACATACGACGTGTGGCTATGTTTCCCGTTGTTGCGTAATTGTTTTCAATACCAGATCTTAATCAGCTCCTCACTGACCGCACTCGGCGTATGCACGCCCGTCTCCGTAACCAACGCCGTGATCAGTTCCGGGGGCGTGTAATCCACCCCTCCAGCTGCCTTCTTATCCTCTACCACATCTCCCCCCTTCCCGCCTTCATTAAAGCTCAACACATCCCCACCCACATCCTCCTGACGGAGAGGAAACACCCTCACAAACTTAAAGCTCTCAGCGCAGACATACACCGGCTTCCCCGCCGCCTTCGCCAGCACACCCAGCTGATACGTCCCCATCGCGGAGATGATGCCGCCGTTCTCGACGACGGATTCTGCGCCCAGGAGGACGAGTGTGCAGCGCGGAAGGGCGTGCGCGACTGCATTGGGGGGTATCACCGCGATGGGGAGGTCGGAGGAGGCGGGGTGGAGGGTTGATGGTAGTGGTGCTGAGGGTAATTCGGAGACGTAGACGAGCTTGAATCGCGTTGCGGCTTTGAGTGCTGCTGCAAGAACAGCGCCTACGACGCGGGAGGAGCCGGAGGTGAGGACGACGCTGTCGTCGCGGATGAAGCGCCGTGCTAGCGCTGCGATGTGCGTCCGTGCTTCTTTCGCTCGGGCTACGAAGAGGCGACCGTTGCTTATGAGGTGGGTTCGTATTGCTTGAAAATCGTTCCCGCTTGTAGGGTTGGCGCCTCCCTTTTTGCTTTGGGGCGATTGGAGCGTGGAGATGAGGTAGCGCTGGAAGAGGTCGGTGCCGGCGGAGAGGGCTATGGGGTTTGAGACGGAGGATTTGAGGGTGCTGGTGGAGGAGGCGAGGAGGGAGAGGGTTTCGGAGATTGTGGAGGGGGGGGAGTGGGAGAGGAGGAGGATTAGGGATTCGATTGCGGCGATGGGTGGGGTGAGGAGGACATCAGTGGTGAGGAGATGGTTGTAAGTGAGGACAATGCTTGGAGTTGTTAGTAGGCTGATGCGTGGAGAGGGAGGAGATGCGGACTCGAAGGGGGTTTGGGAGGATTCATGGTGGGGTTTGAAGGTAGAGGGAGGGAGGGGGTTCTGGGCTGTTTGAGGCGGATGAAGTCAGTTTCTGACTTTGTTCAATCACAGGTGGACGACTAGCCATGTGAGGCTACCTCGGTCATTGTGGCAATTATCAACAAGCATGTTTCTCGAGGAGCCTCTAGGCAGTAGGCACCGCCTAACGCCTCACCTTGAGCAAGGTTGGAATAGGCTCTCGGGCCGACACCTGGAGCCCCCTAGGCGCCGATAAGATAAGCCTTTTCTTAATCATAAGGGCTCGAGGCGTGAGACAAAAGGATAATACACATTTGCACCAACGCCCCACCGACGTTGAAATCCAAAGCATGCCCAAGCTGATGTGCAGACTTCGGTGGCGGAAGGATTTACCTCTCGGTCTCTCTGTTTCATTGGAAGCATCCTGCTTCCTCGACCTGCCGCCGGAAATCCGAATCAAGATATACCATTACAGTCTTGTTGCATCAGAGTCTCTCACAATCTGGTCTGGATCGCAAAAGGCTGACACCACAGAGCTTCCCGAAAGTATACGACTCACTTCCCACGAAACAGTGAAGATCGATGTCAGTTTTTCCAATCACTTGGCCCTAGGTCTCCTCTGTTGCAATCGACAAGTCTCCAGTGAGGCCGCTGTCATCCTTTATCAAGGGAACACCTTTCGATTCTTGGGTACGAACAATTGGAACCCTCTTTACGGATTCCTTGAAATTATCGGCGAAGAGAACAGACACAGTCTGCGAAGCCTGGAGATGGCGATGCCCAAGCCGAAGCAAGTATGGCAGCACGCCGATGGCACCTGCACGTCTCGCATAGAATGGTGGCGCTTGTGCGAGGTGATCCCTCGGCCTATGCGTTTTCAAAGCTCCTCGACGCTGTTTGAGGAAGGCTTTGTGGACCACTTGGACCCGGCGGTCGAAGCTTGCTTTCGTATACTTGGCAGGAGTAAATCGACACTGACGTTGAGGCTGATTCTGGAAAAACACCTTCTTCCGGGAGTGGAATTTATCTTCGATCAGCAGCATCCGAAGATCTATTTATTCGAGCTAGATTTGCCGATCTTGATTGAAACTTGTAGACGAGATTTGACCTCGAATACTGACGCTGCAGGCCGAGTCGATGTACTATGGCAAGGAGAGTGTCTGAAAGATAAGTTCGACGAGCAGATAGAGCTTATTCGGGACCAAGGATGGCTAGTGGTGAACACGGCAAAAGGGTCTATTGACATGGGGTTTACCGGAAAGCTTACCGTACTTTTTACACTTCGTAGAAAATAGCTGTACGTGAATCTACTCGCTCATAACACTGCCTGCTAACTTTACAATCTGGGTTGATCAAGTCAATCTATCTAATATCTTTGGCCCCTTAGAAATCGAGGTGTGACAGAATCTGACTGGCATTTACACGATAACACGTTGGACGCTTCAGCCGATTCGGGTCCACAAGCAAAGCGTCATCGAATCGTTCCGGGTTAGATGGGGCGTGGAGTTCGGTCTGTTGGCTCGCTGAGATGTGCGCTCCAGTAACACCGGGTTGAGTGGATCAACCTAAATGCTGTCCTCATCTTTAGACTTATAGGCAAACCCACACAGTCACCGCATTGTTCTCTCGGTACGATCACAAACATCAATTTTCGTACATAGAAGCTTTTCGCCCAGACGGACACGTATTATCTCTACATAGTCTACGGTAGATGCTCCTGGAGTCCTAGGGCTTGTAGTCTTCCTCATCGCTGTTCTCCACGATAGTCCAAGTCCTTGACTTCTCCTGCGATTCACGTATCTGTCGAGAGAATCTTTCGCTATACCTGCTCTGGTAATAAAAGCAATTATCTAGAGCACCGAGTTCCAGTGTTGCTTTGCGCATTTCGCGATATCTGAAACCATACGTCATTTGCTCGATCCACTCGACAATCGAATCGTCGTCGTAAGTACCGTAACCTTCCAATATGTAGTCCTGCGCAGTCTTGCCATTGAGGTCCACGGTATCGATTCTTACACCAGCCGTTTTCAGGAGAACCTCGACCTTCGCCTGCGGTTCTTCGATCAAAGCATGGTAGTGAAGTGCTGTCCGATAGGAACGATCCTGAGCATTAACTTGGCTACCACATTCGATGGCAAGGACAATACATGCAGCCCAATTGACACCAAAGTGCAGTGTCGTAGCTTGATAATTGTCCGTGATATTGACTTCGGCGCCAAAGAACAACAAGGCCTCCATTGCTTCGGAAAAGCCTGCTGCCGCGGCATAGTGAAGTGGCGTTCTTCCATTATGATCTAGCGCATTAACATCAACCTGATCTGTGTTCTCCAGTATGTACCTTAACCTGAACACGTTGCAGACTGCAAGATGTAGTATACTTTCACCCTCAGGCGTTCGCTCTGCAACATTGACACCGCGATCGAAGAGTATCTCCATGATGATTTGGGAGCCCCAATGATCCTCGTATATCCATTCCCTGAACGGCTTGTGCTCCGCAAGGTCTTTCACCCGAGGCGCCTTCTCGAACCACAGAGTGAGCTCTTCCAAGAACGAAGACTCGGGCGCCATGGGCTCTTCGAAAGGATATGAACGTCTCCCAGCCTTAGTGTATGAGTCTTTGTTGCCTTGAAAATGGCGAATGCAGTTCAACCGTTCCTTGTATACTTCGAGAGAACTGGCGGCTATCTGTAGAAGACTTCTTCCAGACGAGTCTCTGGTATCCATGGAAGCGTTTGCATTCAAAAATAGCTCGACAGCCCAAGATCTGCCATGTTTGACCGCGGCAAATAGAGGGGTCTGCCCATGCTCGTCCTTACACTCGACATCTGCTCCTAGGTCCAAGGCAAGTCTTATAGCCGATGTTTTGCCCAACCAGGCAGCCTGGCGCAGAATCTCCTGCAATCGTGTCTTACACTCAGCGGCGTCATATGCGTGCGTCAAGATCGATCTGATTGCAGCTTCGTTCTCGGTAAACGCAGCACAATACATCACCTTTGGCTCGCTGATCGCCCCCTTGTCGTGCCACAGTAGAAGCTCCACTATCATATCGTGTCCAAGAGCTATTGCCTCGTACAAGTGAGAGTGATTTGAATTGCTATGGACTTCTGAGGCGAGCGAGGATCGCGTGTGAGCACCTGCGGCCAGTAAGATACGAACCAAGTTCGTGTTCCCAAGTTCGATGGCCCGGTGCAAAGGAGTCTTCTCTGAGTCTCCATATGGCTTGTTTAAATCCAATCCATCGGTCGCAACGAGCAAGCCGTCTGTAACGTGTTCCAGCGCAAAGAAGCTAGCAATCCAAAATGGCAGATTTCTCGTGATAGTATTGACGCTGGCTTCAGATCTTGGCCAGGAATATTGCGGATCATCGTCCATGGCTTGCGCTGCGCTCTTCAGCAGCATTGACTCGCCCAGAAATGCCAAGATCTCCCCCTGGCAAGACTGTTCTACTTCCCCCTGTGCGTGCTGGCCCCAATGGTTAGCAGCATAGTGCAGGAATGGGAACCTCTCAAGACGTCCTTGTAGAAATCTTTTCTTGGCGATTCGTTTTCCCTTCGCGGCGCTCTTGTCATCTATGGAGCGAAAGTAGTAAAATTCACACGGCCCTTGTTGAAACTCGCTAAGCGAAAGATACGTCAGGCATGTGCGCAGCATTTCTCCTTGACTGTTGGGGAAAAGGGTTGATCGATGGTCATCGAAATACTCTTGGGCCGTGTGATGAACAAGGCCGATACTGCGCGTCTTCTGCTCGATCGAGACCAATCCATGGCAACAGGGTTCCAAGAGGTCTTCAGCGTCAAGGCGCTCAGGGTCGACAGCTGGCTCGCCTGGGCTGACCGCTAGAGCATGGCGGAGCTCCTGCACGGTCAGTGGGCGAACGACCTGTGAAAGGAGGTCCAGGATCCGCTGAGCAAGCCGCTTGTGGTCAGGGTTTTGCTGTGCTATACGAACCCAGGTCTCATTGTATTGTTCGCTAATACTCGATGGTAGGCGGCTGACAGCCTCCAAGAGGTCCCGAATGTTGGTCTTGCTTCTTAGGGACTTAAGGAAGAGGCGCACAAGGAGGAACCTAGCCAAAATCAGCACTGTGCAACCTGCGTTTGTTGGTACGTCGTCGCGAGACTAACAAGCCGCTTGCCTTCGTGCTAATGCCGTCTGTGAGACGTTTCTGTTGTGCGGCGTCGGTTCTGATCTGCAAAGATATGTCCTCGCTACTACAGATGCCTCGTGAAATGGCATTACCAACAAATGCTTTTATGTCACTTAATTTCGCGGTGAACCTGACAACGGCCGATTTTGCCAAAGGGCAATGGCTCAAGCGAGATGTCACCAGAAGATGTACCTTCGACATCTCTTCCGTTTCGGACCGCTTCAGTAGGCTTTCAAGGTCCTCAATGAATGCTCTTCGATGGTTGAGGTCATCATCGAGCTCGTCTAAAGCGTCGACAATGATGTAGACAGATGAGAGGGTCCGGATCTGGCGCCGGACTAACGAGTATACTTCATCATGTGTTGGCATTGTCCGGAACTTGGCGTGGGAATCATAAAGGTGCTCGATCTCCTCGCCAAGCGGCTGGTCCAGGACCAACTGGTCCCAGATGCTCGCAAGCAGATCACGTGGTGTCATCAACTCCTGCCTCTTCCATTCGCAATAGATCGCTGCTACTCCAACGCCGTAAATGTGCGAGACTTTCTGGCGTAGGTGATTGACCACGATGGAAGCCAGCACTGTCTTTCCAGAGCCAGGGTCCCCATGGCACCACAATACTTTTGGCGTGCCCTCCAGCCATTTTTTGAATTCCTCCGAATCTAGAAACCACTGCCCAGTACCCTCATGATGGTCGGCATAGACGTTCTCTTGCTTTTGCCAGGATTCCAGAGGGCATAGCCAAGATTTGATCTTACGACGTTTGGTGTCCGGATCTGTCAGACACGTTAGCATTGGATCTGACGCTTCACCGTTGCTCCAACCTTACCGCCTATAATGTTGGCTTGGCCGGCTGTCAGCCCTCCGTAATTGTGTCCCGTGATCTTTGTAACCGAAGACTTGTTCGCCATGGGTCATCTGCCCTTGTAGAGACCTATTGATAGGCTTAGATGTTACCAAAGAATTAGGTATCTGTTCTAGCAACAAGGCAGCAAGAAAGTCTTTGACCATGAAGTCTATGGCCAGCCGGAGCTGTTCATCATGACGGGTTTGCTTTCATAATAAGCTCGTGCATGTCGCCTTTCGATGACGCGGACTTCCAGTACTGCTGGGGCTGCTAAAGCAGGTTTTACCGTAAGAACGCAGTCTGGAAGCGGCGTTCCGTCGGGTCGTAGCTTGCGATCCAAATTGATCACTTGCATCGTATCGAATTGGCACTTGAGCCTATCAACAGAACAACACACTCGCTCGGTGCTCTGGATGGGGTTGCAGGCACAAAGACTAACATATTGGTACCATGTCGATTGATAGCTCCTCAGGTATCCCAATGTATCGCCTTGAATAGGTGCTCATGTAGATTATAAAACCCTGATACTATCAAATTCCTTCCTCTATCGAAGTCTCCTCTGGATATCCTGAGCTATTGCACGCTATTCGTCGGCGGCCTGCCTTTTGGCCATGGGTCCTCAGCGGACAATTGATCCGATATTTTGTTGTCAACGCCATTTGCTGGTTGCTCGTTTGCTTGAAACCTTGGCCCAGTCTTTGAACCAAGTACCCCCCAGCTGCATGGCATTAGCTGTCGGCGGCGCGACGCAGTACTGTGTACGAAGCCATGCTTGTGCGAGCTGGCATATCAGTAGTAAATCTGTACTACGCAAACCTTTGTTGCACAGAATGATCAGCTTGATAATGATGAACCTAACGTTCTGTACATCTAGCTATCGGGAGCGATAAGGAACAGCTGCTCACTCTGGGAATTAGTTGTGTTACTTTTTCTCTCTCAAATGACCATTCCAGCTCGGCAATCGAAGGCTCATTCCATAAAGCCTCTAGCCGAAGCCTCTCTGCACCTATCCTCAAAATGGGAGGTCTTTCGAGCTGAAAGTCCCATTCTGCTGTAGAAGCTAGGTCAGGTTAGACAGAATTCACTGACCTGGCGAGCTGCACGTGGCCTTGTGCCACCATCTAGGAGACCTGCTATCCGGGGAAACGTACCTAATTGTGGGAGGTGACGATGTTGTAGGCTGCATGTCGCCTTCTTGCAGCGATAGAAGAACCTGCGACAATCAAAGTCCGGTCTTTCCTGGCCATGGGCTCCCCAAAAGAAAGCAGGCCTGGCCTCTTCGGCCATTTATAGGCAATGCGCGTCCATCTCAGATCTCTCCCAACTCGATTCTACTGAGCAAAATGGCAAGAGCGCAATCAGATGAGGTTGGCGTGACGGAATTGCACGCTCCTGATAACCCTGCCGTCGACATCTGCTTTGTACATGGTCTCGGTGGTGGATCACTATCAACTTGGACTTCGGGGGAAATCTGCTGGCCTCGTGACTTGCTCAAAGACGATATCCCTGATGCTCGCATCCTTGCATTCGGCTATGAGTCAAAGGTCGCCCAGCTTCAGTCGAAGGTCTCCCATAACTCATTCGAGCAGCATGCTGTCAACTTGTCAGGGAACCTTGGTAGATCCAGGATTGGTGAAACCGCAGTAAGGATTCCCAAATGGCTACTAAACCCTCGGGTGGCCCTGTTGAATCTAATCTTGGTGGTACAGAAGAAGCGTCCGCTCATATTCGTAGCGCATAGCCTTGGTGGTTTAATCTGCGTAAAGGTATTGTAGCCTCACGCTGCCGAATGCATCAGCTGAGGTTCGCCAGGCTCTATTGATGGCCCACAATAGCTCCGAGGGCCCGGAAAAAGCGGTGGAAGAGTCAACCAGGCGCATTGCCTTCTTCGGTACACCGTTCAGTGGATCTGTGAAGGCCAAGTGGGGGGATGTCGTAAGGAAGGTTTTCGGTCTTTGCAATGAGACAAATCATGAGCTGCTCCGCGATCTCCAGGAGGACTGCTCTAAATTAGCAAACCTGCGCGACGAGTTTTCGGGATGGCTTCGTCAGCGAGAAGTTGATGAAGAAACAAAGGTTAAGATCATCTGCTACGCGGAAGAAAAGTCGACGGGCTCGGTCGGTAAGGTGAGGAAAACCATCATCATGCAATCCTCAATCCTGCTAAATAGTCACAAGATCGTGCCTGAAGACTCAGCTCACGTTCAAGGCCATAAATTCGAGACCATTAACGCCAACCACAAGGAAATGTGCAAATTTTCGAGCAGGGACGATCCGAACTACAAGATCGTATTGCAGCTCCTCAAGCAGTGGTTGCAGGAAGTAAAAGAAGCTTCGGGTGATAAGAAGCTTGATAACGTGAGCAGTGCAAACAATACCAGAAACGACATGAGACATTGACGAAAGTTTAGACAGCAACCAACAACGTTTCTGCTACATTCGCGGGCGGAACTAATCAGGGGATGAATGCTGCACAGCTGAACATGACGGGTTCCCCAACCATGACGTGGAACAACGATGTAAGTAAAATGGACCCTTGCAATGATGCTTACTGATCGGCATTAGAAAGGAGGCTCTCGATAAGGAATAGAGATGGGCCGCGAGAGGTCAATTGTTCTGGATTTGGAGTGATAATGATGCTTTGAGCGGTATGTGAGCTAAAGCGGAGACAGTAGGAGCACTCAGGCCAGGGTTTGTTGGAGATCACAGAACGACGGTTTGATTGTTTGCCCATGGGCGTACCTTGATCCATGGCGCCCAATGTAAAGTCATGTAAATGTTGAACCATTGTAAATTTCACGTGTCTGAAAAACCTACCGTTTACCAAGCGGTGGATTCCGGCCCAAGGAGGACGTCCAAAGAGGTGCTGTCGTAGAGTAGTATATCTGAGTTAAATTTGAACATATGCGTGCCCGAGGCTTTCGAAAGCAGTAGGGTCATACGATAAACTGTCGAGACAAGAATTCAAGGCTCTAATTGGGCTGAAATGAAATCAAAACGTCTGTGCCAAGTGATACTAAACCCCTTCGGGAGATCCGTAGCAATAAGGAACGTCGCTGAGAAGAAAAGTCGTGCCTGAGCACTAATTTCCATGACGGTCCCCATCGAGAGCCCATTTCTCATGTCGATCTTGCAATGGTGATGTGCTGGTGCCTCTGTCCCAGCGTCCGTCAGTCCGTCCGCTAAGCCGTGAGAGCCTCGATGTCCCAATCCTCCCTCCCTCCTGATGCCATTCAAAGGATTCTCTTCTTATCCTCCTCCGTTCACGTCTACCAGATACCTCCCTTGACCTCCACAAAAGGTTATCTCGCCACCTCCTGGACCGCCGACAACAATGCCCGCCAAATCTTCACTGCCCGCCTGCGTGTCCTCGAGACCGCCATCCCCCTCCCAGATGGCTCCGACGAATCGCTCAGCACCGAGGTCTTGCTGGAGGATCCCTCCACGGGTGATCTGTTTGCTGCAGCGCCTTATACGGAGCCGTCTGCTGTAGAGGCGGCGCTGGACAGTTCGCGATTCTTTGCAGTGAGGGTTCAAGGTGAAGGCGGGAGGAAGGCGGTGTTGGGGGTGGGGTTCGAGGAGAGGAGCGAGGCGATGGACTTTGGCATATCGTTGCAGGAGGCGAGGAAGGTCTGGGAAGTGAAGGTTGGAGGTGGTAAAGGAGCGGACAAAATTAGTGGGAAAACGGAGACGGTAAAGAGGGACTTGAGTCTGAAGGAAGGTGAGATGATTCGGATTGACCTTGCCGGAAAGGTAGGACGGAGGGAAGACGCAGATGAGGGCGACAAGGGAATAGAGAGTCGGGCGTTGTTCTCATTGGGACCGCCACCACCGCCGTACACTGAGAAAGGAGGTGGTGGGATACCATTCTTGCCGCCTCCGCCGAATGCGCAGGATGCGAAGAAGGAGAGGAGGCGAAGTAGACAGGATGTGGAACCTGTAGGTAAAACAGCCGCAGAATTGGGCTTCGACGACGGAGAGTTTGGAGAATTTCAGTGAAGTACACTCTCGATTTTCTAATGTGCTATTGTGGAAGGAGTACGTGCACGGACTTGACACTGCTTTTTTTGAAATCATCATGGTTAAAATTCCAAGTTAGATACAGAAACCGTTCCTTTACAATCTAACTGCGGGAATGGCTTAGTGGTTCGCCCACGGCCCTCCCAAAAACCCCAATGAAGCCTGAACTCTGGCCACTGCACCGCTGACACATGTGTATACCAGGAGGGGTTTGGTAACGGCCCTATGGGTCGTGAGCTTTTTGCTGGTCCGGGGTTCGAATCCGCTTGGTTGCTGTTGCTTTTTTGGAATTTACGTTCTCGGTTTGTTTTTATTTTCCCTTTAGCGCGATCATGACCAACGACTCAGGCGCGATATCTCCGGATCAAAGGTTACATTGATGATGTGGCACAGTCACAAGTTCTGATGTTGAGGCAACTACTGCACTTCATCCCCTTTTGGCTGTTTTTCACATAATTCTCCATCTCAGTTGCGCAAAAGCTACAGATATAAGGCAGGTCAGCGAATCGTTAGTAGAAGCAGGAGACGGTTGCTTTTTGCTACTTGCAAGCGCACTTTTTACACGTTTACAACCCTCTACGTCGTGAGGTACTCCAGGGACAGGCCTCAGGTCTCGCAAACAGAGAGAGAAGGCTCGATAGACCTCCCAGAGTATCAGACGCATAGGCTGTGAATCTCCATTTCAATAGTTCAAATCGCGTTCTGAGAGCAATATCTCCGAACCAATTCCATGAGTTTATTAATCGATGAGGATAATATTACTTTTATTGCCAGTTTCGTTGGACATCCGTGAGCTGAATAAAGTACGAGTGGAAGGTTGGAAGGAGGTTTTGGGATCCATGCTAAAGGGGAGCTCGAAATAGCAAGCTTGCAGCGTCGCTCTTGCTTTATGACGCCATCCCTTCACAGAGATCAATGCCCTAATATTCCAGGATGGCAAAGCCTAATTTACTTACATCGCGCTTGGTATCCTTGTCGCCAGGTTACAAGATCAGCAGTAGTAAACCCAACTTCATTCTACTGCTTCGATCACTCAACGACTATTTAATACCCAATGGATCACCACGGGCCAGCTTGTCGAACAAATACAGCATTGGGTTTGATGATTGGACTTAGTTGATTTCGCGGTAGTCTAATTTCTACACTACTGACTACTCTAAAGCAGGCTCCCTCTTCGTCTGCTGACGTTGCTCACGGATGAGCATGTCCCCCAAGATTACCATCTGGACAAAGAATTGCTTCTTGCGAGATCAGCATAATGCACCTCGCCGATACGTAGATTGAAGCTTTAGATGGAAGATCGTTGAGCGTTTCGGGTAATGTTAACTGAACGCTGAAAACCTTCACGCAACCGAACATGCAAAGTGGGTATCTCCAAGACCAAATGCTGAACACGCTGATGGGGTATCTCTGAAAATGAAACGCTTGAAAACCCAGACGAACCCCGAGACTCATCGCTTTCTCCACCGCCCTCCCATCCCCAGTTCCATTCCCCATATCATTGATGTAGATAACGGGCATTACCGCAGAAGGGCAGGTATCAAATGCAGCTATTGCCCGCCAACCCCAATCCTGAACACGCGCTATCAGTAGGCGCTGAACATTACCGCGAGAGGAGTAACCCAATGCAGCTCTTGCCCAGCCAATCCTCCAGACCACTCCTTTCTTCAACCAACGTCCCTATCACCATTTTCGTGGACAAGACTTAGCAGACGATGGACACTACCTCAAGAAGGGGTACACCTATTGCAGCTCTTGTCCAACCAATCCTCCAAATCACTCCTCTCCTTAGCCAAAACCCCTCCCTATCCGCCGCCCCTTGCAAATCTCAACGACGTCGCATAAACCGCGACCAAGCCCAATCTCCAATCTTCCAACCCGTCTTCGCCGCTTTGTACGGCGTCTTCGCCACCTCAACTCCGGCGTGGACTGGCATCATCCCCACCTGAACGGCTGCCTTGGCAACCTTGATACCTTGCTTGCCGACGTAGATAGTCGACTTGCCGAAATAGAACTCGTTGAAATCTGGACGGTTGGGGATGAGGTCCAGATCTTCGGGAATGTCAAGCTTGACTTTGTCTGGTACGACCTCTTCGGTCACTGCAGGCTCGACGGGTGTGCTCTTATGGAGGATGTTGGTGGCGCGCTTGAGGGTTCGCGCAAAGAGCATGAGGATGTTGAACCAGCGCGGGCGTGGTTCGTAGTGGACGACTTGCTTGGAGTCGTCTTCGCTTGATGCTTGCTGTAGTATGTCATCCGAAGACGATGGTAGAGGAACCGCATCGCCGGATCCCGAAGGAGTATTTTCATTTCTGTCATTCTTGGTCTCTGCAGCCGGCGTAGGGTCATTGGACACTACTGTGGACGTATTCTGCGCCTCAGTTGGGTCTTGCGAGGTCGAGGCATTCTGCGACAGGAAGGGAAAGACATGTGAGAGGGGAACCGCTGATGTCTCTTGGCCAGAGTCCTCGTGCTTGTCGATCTCACAGAAGAACATGGGCGACTCATCGTCGTGTGTCGTAGACTGTGAAGAAGCTGAGTCCTCCTGGATATTGTCGGAAGATGACAGCAGGAGCAGGTTATCAGGATTTGAAGGGGTATCTTTTGTTGCATTCTCGAAAATCGTAGTAGGCGATGCGTGGTGAGGCTCTACCGTCGGCGCTCCAGAGGAGTCTGGCTTGAGCAAGTCGTTCTTGGCCAAGAATGAGAAGACATGTGACAGAGGTACGGCTAATGTCTCCGCAACAGAGATCTGGTTGATACCGACCTCAGCAGATGACTCTCCAGACTCGTTACTATCGAACCGGATAGTTGCTTCTTCGCCTAATGATGATTGCGGTAGCTCCTTGGAGGTCGGCGGCAAGAGCACATTATCAGACTTAAGAGAGGTATCTGGCGTGCTTACCGTGAGATCTCCAGTAGGGGTGGGATCGGTGGATGTTGTTGCTGAAGTATTATATACCACGAGTGATTCAGGTGCGGACGAGGCATCCTTGAGTAGGAATGGGAAGATGTGGGACAGAGGTGACGAAGGCATCTCTGCATCCGAGATCTGATGGCCATAAAGCTCAGTGAGCGACGCCTCCGACTCCTCATCGTCTGATAGAGGCTGTATGAAAGCTGCATCTTCTCGACTCATTTTTGAGAATGACGGCACGGGCATGTTGTCACAATCCGGAGAGGTATCTACACCAGCAACCTCAGTGGTTATAACAGGCGCGGCCTCGCTAGGCACCTTCTTCGACTCAGTGTGTAAGAGTACCTCAGCTGCCTTTGGCGAGAGCGAGGTATCCTTCAGTAAGAATGGGAAGACGTGCGAAAGAGGTGTCGCAGGCGTCTCTGCACCAGAAATCTGATCACATTCAATCTCAGCGGATGACGTGCTAGACCCATCGCTATCTAGCATCGGCGGCTGAGCGTCGGGATGTTTTTGGGCCTGCGATGTTGTTAAATTGCTTTCATGTGGGGACTTCAAGGTGGCACGCACGTTTTGGATCGGCGCTTCTTGGAAAACGATTTCCGGTAAGGCCTGATCCTTATCTTCTTCCTCTATAACTGTCTCCAGCTGGCCACCACCTGACGATTCGAAGACCATCTCGGTGGCGAGTGGAAACGCGGCAGGTTCCATGGCCTCAGTTTTATCGATACCATGGTCGTTGTAGTCCGTGCCAAGATCGCAGTCGTAATCTTGGTCAATATCTATATCGGTCGAAGCCTCAGAGGGCGATTGCTCCTCGTCGGTGATAAGGTGGTGCTTAAACATGCCTGGGGTATCCATAGGGTTCATAAGCTGGTTACGGACTCGATCGGGGCTATACGACCACTCAGCTAACCACTCCGCCTTTCGGATCGCCGCTAAAGCATCGGCTTCCTGCTCAGACATGTCTTGTTCTTCGGGCACCAACAACTCTTCGTTGCTTGCATCGGCATTGATCGACGCTTCGTCCTGAACATCGCTACCGTCAGGATCATTGCCGTAGAAGTCATCATGGTCGGCCTTGATCTCCTCTTCTGAAGTATCACAATCCCCAGTGAAAGCACACTCAGCTGCCTCGGTGGCTTCTGGTAATCCGGTAGAAGCTAGGATTTCTGCAGCCTTCTTGATGTCATAGGCAATTCTCGACGGTCCGAGCGGTGATGGGATGTAGTGAAGGAGCTTCCGAAGTTCCGTGATTGGTTTCGGGTCCCAAGTGACGATAATATCCCCATTGCCCATGTGATATGGCATGACCACTCCGTATTTCTCATCTTGTCTGCAGTGGCACCAGTGCTGAACCTCGGTATCCGCTCTTGGTACATTTTCATCATCATCGTAGAAATCGTAACCCCAAGTGCCACACTTCTCGTAAACTTTGTCGACATAGCCAGTGACGGCATCCCGTAGCTGTGTGCCCCGAAGCATCAGAAGCTCTATCGGGCCTGCGTACGAATAAGGGTCGACATATTGCCACGCCTGTGCGATCAGAATTGCTTTGGTTGAACAAGCCCATGGGAGGCCTTGCTTCTCTTTAAGTAGTCGACTATGCGTTATTGCCGCCCACAAAGATACTTCTGGCGGTGTGGCTGACTTGTTTTTAACCTCCTCGTACAAGAAGTTCAAGTGATGCAAGTTGGGCAAGGGATGGTGCGTTGCTGCCTCTGGAGTCGTCAAAACAGGAACGGATCTCTTTGAGCCAGTCAGATCCTCCGCCTTGCCCATTTCGATAATCTGGTTTGCGCTCGCAGACCCGCTTGAGAAGAACTGTTGGAACCAGGCTGGCGACAGGTCAGCCTTTTGCAAGATCCTAACCTGCGCAAAGCCTGGTTGCCGCAAGTGCTGCATGGCAAAGTGCATATTGAAATGGTCGAAATTACCCTGTGGATTGCCTTTCTCAAAAACCTTCCTCGCCTTGGCACGCACGGGCTCATCTTCCACCGAGTCTTCCCAACTCTCTTCTTGGCCAAATGAAGCATTAATCATGTCCTGGATCATCTCAATTGATGGCAGATTAGTAGTCTGGGCCGTGTCGACTACTAGCGGCGTGGGCTGATCGCTGAAGGTGGTGTTCGTATGGGCTGGGGACTTTGCATTGCTTGGCTGAGCCACAGACACCGCAGCTTGAGGGGGAGGAATCTCTACTTGTGACTCGTCAATTTTGGAATTCTGCGTAGATGACACAGTCAGAGCCGTGACTGTAGCCGAGGCGGTAATGGCGGTAGGTAATCCTTCGTATTCTGGCACAATTGGGTCCTCCAGGACGGGGCCAAGTGATTGGCCATCACCTCGAAGAGTAATCTCAGTCTCGGCATTTTGCTCGTCCAGCTCGGGTTGAGTGCTGATATCGGGAGCATCCGTTACCAGATCCGTGGTCGCTTGCTGTGCTGCTGCGGTCGCCAGAGCCCGTCGCTTTCTCCCCTGACGCCGCCGCTTCTTCTGCGACTTCGATAAATTATCCGTCTCCGGTTCTGCCTGTTCACAAGGAGATGATGAGTCATCTGATTTGACTTGTTTAGATTGTACCTGCTCTGAGCCTGCCAGTAACGGCTCGGTAGTGGCAATATAAGGCTCTTCGACGCGAACATGAGGTTGGAGATATGCCCGCGAAGAGTCAGTAGTCTTGGGAAACGCCGCTTCTGCCATCTCAGATCCGACGGTGGTAATCGACACATTGCCGTCGGATGGCTGCCGAGAGTGAACTTGCTCAGGGAAAGACTCCATAGTCGTGGTTGAAGCATTCCCATCAGATGGTTGCCGAGCGTGAATCTGCTCAGCTGAAGCGACAACAGGCGTCGCTGTACCCTGCTCATAGTTAAGTAACCCTTTAAGATTGACGTTGGCTTTGGAAGGCCCGCGAGTGAACGTGAGATCCTCATATGTTGTAGCACCAACCACCACCAATTCGATGCTAGGTTCTAAGAAAGCCTTCACCAAAGGCTGTCGACAGTCGATATCTTGCCCAGGTAGGTCAACGTGCATTTCAGAAGTGGCGAGGGTGAACTCAAAAACCTTGCATGATGTAGCTGCGATAGCCATCGGTTCTTTGCTGCACATGGATGAAGTGTTAACGAAAGGTCGTCGAGAGCCGTCGCTTCGTCTAGGTAGAGCTACTTTGGGGTGTCGGGCGTTTGAGTCATCTACAAAGAGATGATGCTCAAGACTCAAAAGCGATCGGCTAAGATCTCCAAGCCCTGAAGCGGGAGCATGAGCCTCATTAGAGTCGGTAAGGAGAGTTTCGTTTGACACCGGTTGCGTGGACCGAGCTTCATCATGGCAGCCGTGGACTTTGGCTGACATCTTCGAGTCTTCGGCATTCTGAAGATATGCTTCGGCCAAAGTTTCGGGAACAGTCGATAAACGTCCATTGTCCACCGCCAAAAGTCGCGATTCTAGCTCGGTGGTCTGATCCTTGATGAGTGCCAGATCCAGGTAGTCGGGAACTGAGACCTTATCACAGACGGGTTCTGCCAGGTCAAGCGCATCGGTGACGGAGGTAGAGGTACTGAAACTGATTGCCGCCTCAAGTTCTTTCACACCAAAATCTATCTTGATGTGTGATGATGAGAGTTCGACTAGTGTTGCATTGTCCGTCTCGAACGCGACTACCGACTTTTCTTCCAAAACCGCTTCCTGGACAGATGCCTCGGCGATGGTAATCTTTGGTACCGATGAGTCACGCTCGGTGGCTTTGGGCACCATTTGACCGATCTGGAGGATGGCGGGGTCGGACTTCGTGTTCACTGTAGCCGAGTTGATAATTTCCCAAGAGCCCGGGCAAGGGGAGACCCAATATGCATTTGTGGATCGATCGATAACCACCAGATAATTGAGCGGGTTGCCTTGCGGAAGCGTGTTGGGTAGAAAAAAGTATGCCTCTGCCGGAATAAATCCGTCAAGGTTCTGTAGCTGACCATAGATCCAAAATACATTGGAGGCGTTCAGCTAATTCAAGTCAGCTGAATAGAAGGGTTCACTTGGATTAGGAGACTTACGCATATCGCCGACACGTTGCACTGGACAAAATTTGAGACCGGCATACCAGCCTTAGAAGCCTGTAAGAACATGAGCACTTGAAAAATACTGACTGCGAATCGGTACGACATACCTGCTCATACAGAGTCTTCTCAATCAGGGGCTTCCAAGGAGTAGCCATGTTATTGGAGGACATTGTCGATGTGCCAACAGGTCAGATCTGTTAGATGAGAGAAGTAGAGGAGAGAAGATGGATCAGGATGGTAATGATAAAACCAAGTACTTGAAGTGCACTTGATGGATAAAGTAGGCTCTGTGTGTACTGGGAAAGGCTGCTCGTGATGGATGATTGTGTGCTGGTGGAAGAGGAGGTTTGAGTCTGGGACAGAGACCGAAAGTCTTCAAATAGTCTCCAAGGACACCAAAGAAAATTTTCAACACGTGTTGTATTTCTCCCCGTGTTTGTGTGTAGTGATATGGAATCGCTGTGTCGAGACCCATCTCCAGCACACAACCGGGGGGAAAATGTTGGACACGCCGATCAGGGCTTGTGAAGAGAAGAATGACTCCACGTAGGAGTCCATGGTGTGTCATGTATCACAGTGTCGAAAGTGGCGGTATATATAGATAGAGGATCTTCCGCTCTTCGCGTGCGTTGCGCCCTGAACATAAGTAGATAACAACCAGATCGACGAACAAGATTGTGATATCAGAGTTACGACATAAGACTCGCGAATGAAAATGAGAAGACCGAACTACGATGGCCCACTTGAAGCGCATGACAGGAGCGGCATTGCTTGACTGAATCACATTCTTATATACATATACTACTGACATACAAGAGGAAGCAGATGCTCAAAGGATGCGCGATCGAAGTTACAAATACTATGGGGAGATTGCTCAATTAGCTGGCGGATTAGCTGGCTTGGATGCAGACGCGGCTTTGAAGATGAATGAAGCAAGCAAGTAGGAGGCTGGGGCTGGCAACCAACAGCAAGCGATCATTCATTCAGAAATGGGAAATGAGACTGGAGAACTTAAGAGTGAGTGACATCTCTGCTAATTGACAGCATTCGACAGTCCATGCAAGCTCGCTGGTATTCTTAGTGTTTCTACCAAAGTCGGATTTTCGTACCCTGCGCTCCTTGTCGCGCAATTCCTTCCATCATCCACCTCCAAGCTTCAGATCTCGCTTTACTTGCATTCTTCTGGCCTATTGATCCCGCCTGGCAATAGACCAGAGCGTTAGCCGTCATTTATTTCACCAAGTACCCGGTCCATTTGGCACTCGCCAGGACGGAAATCTTTTCCCTCGAGTCCACATTGTATCTGGTAGGCAGAGTGAGAATCGAAGGTCTTTCCTATTCAGTGTGTCGAGTTGATGCGTCTGAAATGCTTCGGACGACGTTGAGGCCGCGCTAAAGCGCTAAATAAGCGACGAAAGCTACTTTACGTCATTGGGCCAAGTGAAGTCTCCTATTCCCGTATGGCGCTCACTCTACGGTTCTACTTTGGTGGTGATAGATTGTCAGAGAATAAAGTGGTGCTGGAACTCAAGGGGAATTCATATGACATCTACAAGGATCTGCCGTAGTCTCTCTCAACTCTCGAATCCTACACTTAAGGCGGCCTCTGGCACAAAGCCTTTGTTCCGGCAGACAACTTTCACACCACATATTGCGAAAAGAGCAATGGCTTCAGCAATGTCGAAACGGCTGGAAGGTAAAACAATAGTCATCACGGGGGCTTCTTCGGGCATTGGGAAGAGCACAGGTTGATTACACGCCATGAAACATTGTATCACATCTAATATTATGTAGCCATGGAATTTGCGCGAACATCTCCTAAAAGCCTCAAACTGATTCTGACCGCGCGAAGAATCGACACCCTGAAGCAAATAGCTGAGGAGATCACCAAAGAAGCCGGGACGGGTGTCCAGGTCCTCCCACTTCAGCTAGACATTAGCAAACCAGATCAGGTTCGAGGCTTTGTAGACTCGCTTCCAGCAAAGTTCAAGGAGATCGATGTTCTTGTTAACAATGCGTATGGGACACAAAATGATGATGTCAGAAGCTGTGGCAGCTGATGACTTGTGATAGTGGGCTCGTAAAAGGCGCAGCTAAAGCGCCAGACATAGTAGAAGAGGATATCGATATAATGATGTCCACTAACGTCACAGGCTTGATCAATATGAGTAAGTTATTCTTTTTGAGCAACCCTTACCCACTTTTGAGCGTCTCAAAGAGCATTGAGGCAACTCTCGCGAGCATGTTTTCTGTTCATCCCTTGAACTCAGAAAGGAATGCTGACTCCGAAGTCATGTAGCGCAGGCGGTGCTACCAATATTCAACAAGCGCGATAGGGGCGATATTATCAACATTGGTAGCATTGCTGGTCGAGAAGGCTATCCTGGAGGCTCAATATGTAGGTAATTTCGGAGCGTTAATATGTTATTCTAGCAATGCTGACTCCGAAATTATATTGTGCAACCAAGGCCGCGGTGCGAACATTCACGGATGCGCTTCGGCGAGAGCTAATAGCAACACGAATACGGGTGATGGAGATCGATCCAGGTCAGGTTGAGACGGCAAGTAAATTTGACCGATTACCTGAGCAGCGCTGATTCAACGATTCAGGAATTCTCCGTCGTCCGTTTCTACGGCGATAAATCGAAAGCCGATGCGGTGTATGCGTGAGTGTGCTGGTAATGTTGGAAGGATAACGCTAACAACGTCCCAGCGGCTGTGAGCCCTTGACGCCTGATGACATTGCGGAGATTGTTGTATTCAATGCTGGAAGACGGGAGAATGTGGTAGTCGCTGACACGCTCATCTTTCCTAACCATCAGGTGAGATCTCCTTTTCCTCGATCCAACATACGTCCCTGTTGTTCAAGTGCCGACAACTCTGACCTTCGATGCCTCCAGGCCGCGGCAACTGTCATGCATAAAAAATCGTGAGAGTCCAAGATAAGGGCTGGTCAGAGTAGGCGGGCACTTGAGGTGCGATGTATAGTCAGCCCGCAAAACCCCGATACTCCAATCTTCTTCTGAGATGCCAGCTTGAACTGTTTCACCTCCTTGTAGTGTAAGATACCTCCTTGCTTGTCATAACCGTTCAATCCCACCATGCTTATCGTTTCGACCTTCGCTGACCGCCTCCCTCATGCATCCCCCCCTAGATTAGACTCAATAGATTCTAGATCTTCGGCTTCGGTGATTTCAATCACCCTTCCCACTTCTGCTGTATTCCTCATCAGTTCCTTGGCACTTGCGTAAAGCATGCGGTTCTCCGAATTGCAAGTGACAGGAAGGTAGTAAATGAGAACGTAAGGGACGCTGAGTCGTCCTGATGGCTACGTCGCCTTTAGCTAGTGCAACGAGAGCCTGCAGGAGATACATACCAATGTCAGGGGATAGCTAAGTAGGATGTAACGTGGAGAATGATCTGGCAGCTCGTCTGCTAGGTCCTTTATGTTGTTGTATGTTGCATCGTCGGCTTGGGCGATCTCGAGTGTGGTCTTGTCGATTTGATCTGATCCATGTCGATCAGCGAAGAAGTCCCCAGAGCTGTGCGATGCGAGAAGAGCCTGCATAGACCTACATATAACAGCTTGGGGATCCTTGGCCCTAGAAGTGCCTAATCGGAACTTCCGGAGCTTCTCCTTCGTCTCCGTTGAGAATGTGTAGAGGCGCGACTCCGAAGCCTATATTGTTATTGCCGCATTCTATTGAAGTCTCAGAAGACTCACCATCGTCAACGAAACGAATCTTGCGTAGTTCTGTACCGATTGGAAGTCCAATGTTGAGGGTTATGAATTATGATAAGATAAAGTAGTCAAGCATCGCGGAAAGACGTCTCCCCGGTATCTCCGGTGCAGCAGATCTACCCGCACCTTTGAGATGCACCACTGCTGTTTTCCTGTCATCAATCTGCTCAATGTTCGCTCGACTTAGCCAACTAAGCCGACATCTCTCACGGCCATTGCCAAACTACGCTCACTGCTCTGCACCATCCTTAAGAGCCCCTATCGGAAGCAGCATCATGACATCATCTGCAGAAGAGAGGACGAAACGAATGATTCATACTGCTGCTTGTCTGATCATCGGCGACGAAGTGCTAGGTGGGAAGGTACTTCCAGTTGTTAGGGGATGCATTTGATCTAACACTGACTGCGTCCTTAAAGACGGTTGATACCAACTCGGCACACTTTGCCAAGTACTGCTTTTCTCTCGGCATCAGCCTCAAGCGGATAGAGGTCATTGCAGATGATGAAGGCGAGATTGGCGAAGCTGCGAAACGCATGAGCGAGAACTATGATTTTGTGGTTACAAGGCAAGCAACGCGACCTCTAGAGCATTGTCAGGTAGCTAAACAACATCGACCGTAGCGGTGGGATAGGCCCAACGTTAGTACGAAATCTGCTATTTATCTAGTCTAGAAGTGTACGCTGATATTCAGAATAGACATGACGACATTACGTATCAGTCGATAGCCAAGGCGTTCGGATTGAATCTTAAATTACACGATGATGCGCTGAGGCGTATGAAGAAGCTTGCCAAACCACATCCCTCGCAGCCAAACTTCTCCTGGGACCAACCCTCACCTGCCCTCGAAGCGAAACTGCGGATGATCAGACTACCCATAGACGAGTCTCGAGACGACAGGGATCAGGTGCTGTTCGTCGACGAGAGCCTCTGGGTACCGATCAATGTCGTGAATGGAAATGTTCATATTCTGCCTGGCATACCACGGCTATTTGTTCAACTGCTGGACGGCCTGAAACCACGGCTAGTCCCACGATTGACAGATCCGGAAGGAAAAGGTGTTTACAGGATGCTGTTCTCGACGCCCTTGGCCGAAAGCGCAGTCGCGGCGTACCTGACTCAGCTGGCGGCGAAGGCAGAGCCTAGAGGTGTCAAGGTAGGATCGTATCCAAGATGGGGACACAAGCGGAACACAGTCACGCTTGTTGGGCGTGATAAGGCCTTCATGGAAGAATTGGTCCCAGAGATTGAGAAGAACGTTGATGGAATTCGAGTCGAGAAGGAGGAGGATGCAGACCCATCGGATGACGAAGACCTGGAATCGTAGCTCTAGACCAACAAAGGATCAATCCTCGTACATAATGGAAATTGGGTCGCTTAACGATATTATCGGTGGCAGCAAAGGCAGTTGATCGGATCAGCTGCCATATGCACAAAGTGCTAGCTGTAGGGATTATTAATGATCGCACAGACCGCGCATGCTCTTCAGACACAGGAAAAGGACATAATTGACGGGCTTCAAAGAAGTAGAAAGAACCACAGATCAGGCAAGTGTTTTGGTATCGACCCGAGAGGCGACTAGCTCAGCAATGGCTGGAAGGCTATCTAGGCTTTGCACATGGCAGATGCATGATCAGCAGTGTCACCACTTTCTTGGGAAAGCTGAAGGAAGTTGCAATGTGCGAAGCGAGCACATGGACGTTTGATCATCACGCACCAGAAGCTTCGGCGATGGTTCGATTCGCCTCGGGAGCTTCTGTCACTGACGCCAAGTCGAAAAGATATCAGATCTGCAAGCATATGAAAGCTAGCGGCCTGATCCCCCTTGCCGCTTCCTTCCTCTTACCCCTTATAAACTGTCCCACACTCTACGAATGCTTTTGTCGTCAAGAGATCAGCTGAAAATTGCTGTGCGATCCGTAAGCTGAGGCTCACTGCCACGATTGTGTGACATTGAACGGCATTGAAACATATCTGTTCTGGCCAGACAGTGTGACCATACCGTGTGCAACACTTCAGAGTATACTACTCAAGCGAGGAGATTTGTGATTCGTGATATTGGCTATTCTCCCGTCGTCCCAACAGGCTAGAGTAGCGCGCCGAGGGAGAGCTTATCCGTGCGCAACAAAACTTGAGTACTTTTACTTGGCGCACTCAACTCAGTTCTTCCGCTACCTACGATTTGCCGATAGCGTACCGAGTGACATCTGCCCCTGTCTCAGGCTGCTGCGCACCTCCAGGTCGGACATCAATTCACATAACGTTGCCAGTGCTACGATCACCCAAATACTTTCACCCAGTTCTCGTAGACATCCGAGCCGGTAGGGTTAGGCGACAGGCGGCTTCCACGGCGAACCACCGCAGCTCGTGTGCTCGACTATCCTCGAGCCGTGGTGAGCACCGACATCCTGGGGCCGGCTATTGAAAGAAGACCCGCCCGCTTGTCACAGTGAGCTATATCGAAGCTTAAGCTTTTCCGACAGCATGGCTTCCAAAGTGAGCGAGCCACCCTCCGTCTGCTCATGCATGACTTAGCTCGTGAGCCATGTATACTGACCCACCGCTGCTGCAGTTTCTCCGGGAATATAAGCTCGTGGTCGTGGGAGGCGGTGGGGTAGGGAAGTCCTGTTTGACCATACAACTCATCCAAAGCCATTTCGTCGATGAGTACGATCCTACGATAGAAGGTGCGGCACCCGTTCTCTACTCTGGGGTGGGGGCTTCTACTTACTTATGTTGTCACAGACTCATACCGAAAGCAGTGCGTCATTGACGACGAAGTCGCCTTACTGGATGTACTGGATACTGCAGGCCAGGAGGAATATTCAGCGATGAGGGAACAATACATGCGGACTGGTGAAGGGTTTCTCCTGGTGTACTCGATCACGTCGCGGCAGAGCTTTGAAGAGATCTTGACATTCCAACAACAAATACTGAGGGTAAAAGACAAGGACTACTTCCCTATCATCATAGTTGGTAACAAGTGCGATCTGGACACGGAGCGCCAGGTGTCCCGGCAAGGTACGTCCCTTCGTGCTCTGCACTTTCCTTGGCATCGCTGGGATCATGACTTATGCGCCTGTCCATACAGAAGGTGAAGACCTCGCTCGCCAATTCGGCTGCGCCTTCATTGAAACATCTGCCAAATCACGAATGCATGTCGATAATGCCTTTCACAACATCGTTCGGGAGATAAGGAGGTACAACAAGGACATGTCGTCATACAACCCCCATGCCCAAGCTGCAGCGGGTGGGCCTCGCAATTCCAGGAATGCAGAAACGTATGGGGAGAAAGAGGATTCAGCTGGCTGCTGTGGAGGGAAGTGCGTGGTCATGTAGGTGGAGGAGTAAGCCCAAAGCGGAGGAATTTGAAGAGTCAAAGATAGAACCCTGTCACGGCGATGAAGCGCCGAAAACAGCGAGCTCGGTCATGGTAGATCGATCAGACCGCTGCCCCTATTTGCCATATTGCTGCGATTTCGTGGAGTTAGACGAAGGTTTGGGGACAAGTGGTACCTGGGAAAAGGCAGCTTACTGGCTTGTTGCTCGGTGTTGTGCGACTCTGCCTTCCTGCACTGAATTTACGTGGGATATCCCTGTAGCATTTTTCCATCAGAATTCATCCTTGCTTTCATTCTACACCACATCACCTTCTTTTAGTCAGCACTGAGGCATTCACTTCACTGGTCTCAATAACCAGGGGTAGGAGTTTGCTCCCGTCATTCTCGAGTGTACTCCTTTATGCCTATTGTCATTCCCTTATGTTGTTGAAGCGAAGCACTCTACCAGTGTCTTGTTTAGTATTGAACTGAAAGCCAGGCACGATCTAAGACATGTCGTATACTAGAAGCTTAGCGGCCGCACGCTTGCAAGCAAGAAAACAAACACAAAAACATCGGCTTGGTACTTATGCCAATATTAGTACCTACCCATAAAGCTTGACTTTTTCATCTTGCTCTACTGTGATGACTTTAGACATTTTGGTTCTGGAAAGGGACTTGCTAGAACGCTGTCGAACTGTCTTTGCAGGGCCGAATGCAAGCATCCGGCAACAAAAGCCGATCCAAAGACTTGTCAGACAGAACCAAGCGGTGTTCCAGCCTCTTGTGGGCAAATATGGCCATAATCGGGTTGTGTTTTGCTGTCAAGATCTTCTCAAGCGCGGCGCTTTCCTCGGACGTGCAAAAAACGGATCTCCAGAGCCCTCCGAGCCGTCAGAGAGAGGTGAACAGGAGGATGGAAGAGAGGAAAGTATCGATCCGCCTACCGATGGTTCGTTACACCATGATTTTTTCCTCTACTCCATGCTATCTTCATCACTGAACATGGCTGACAACAAGCTCAAAAGCCCATGAAACTGGATCCGCAAGAAGCCAAGCCCCAAGCCTCTTTCCCATATACCTCCCCTTTCCAACTCAACACCGCATCATGACTGCCACACAAGCCTTACTGGAACGAGCTTGCTTCGACTTCACTAAGACAACCTTGCCCGGCGTGCTTTTGGACAAGAAATGGACCTGTCCCGAAGCCATCGAGCTCCAAGTATGGACCAAAACCATGGTCCAATCTCGCAACTCTCCTTCCGAGGACGCTCTCGGTACCAGCCTCGACACACTCAGCGATTCTGAAATTATGTTCAATGATTGGGTGCGACATACGGCAGTACACAGGACTCCCCGAACGGCGAGTGGAGTTCTGGAATTGGTGATGTCAGCTGGAAGGCTCGTGGGTGCGCTCCAAGATACGACTCGAGCGGCCAAACTCGATCGATTGTACCGGGAAATCTACGCTGCTGTAACAGACCTCAAGCAGACCAAGAAGGTGATGAAGGAGGATTTGGAGGAAGAGCTGAAGGGTAGTGGCGTGTGGAAAGCGAAGCTGGACTGCAGAGAAAAGGAGGCGATAGCCTCCACGATCCGGGATAATGCGGAATGTGAGACTTCGGTGGGCGCACTCTTGGACCGAGCTGTCGCTGATATGGCCGCGGACCTTTGACCGTACGTACTTTCAGAGTATGTAGAGTATGGTGTGGGGTGACTAATTGTGTCTAAGGACTCTATACCAGCATGCATTAGATAGTATTCCATGCGTGGGCAAGAATGGTGCTACAATCTTCGAGAACCGTGTCCGATGGGATTAGCAGACAGACGATGGACCAATGACGGTGGAGGATCATGGCTAGAGAGCCACACTGTCAAGGAGTCTTCGTTCCTAAAGCCTAGTAGACCCAAGGGAAGCTCGTACTCAATGGGAGCAGATCCACGGAAGGCTTTGTTTATCTACCTGATTAGTGCCCCTATCAATTGATCAAAGCATGAGGTGCGATTCTTCTTCGATCAATCTCGAGACCTTGGTATCGCCAAAGTGTCTCTAGGATCATGGCCCAGAATGATCAGTGTTTGGTGAGGTACATTGTTAAGGTGAGTTCACAATGGTCGGCACGTGATCCACGTGATCAATAGACCCTAGAAATCCCGTCCGGGCTTAGATAGGGTGCTAGCGAACGCTCCTTCTTCATTCTCGCAACGCAGCGACGTGAATAACGACGTGAATAATAGGTCGAAGGTTGCTTTCACAGCCAAGCCTAAATGTGTCGTCGCCATTCAGCAGGAACCTTGGACTGGTCAGCTCAACCGGACGCACGATACTGTGCCCCAAGTAAAGGAAGTTGTCAGGCAAATCGACAACGCGCAGGAGCTGGCAGTGAGCTATGCTGAAGATCTCTCATTCATTGCACATCCCGACAAGCCTTCAGCTTGTCTGATCTTAGGAATGACTTTGAATTTCATGGCTCTGCCGTGTGAGCTGCAGGAACAGATCTTATGTGATCTTCCAACACGAGCTCTCAAGTCTGTGAGGCTCACGTGCGCGCCCTCGAAGAGGGTGGCCGAGGAGTTTCTCTTTCGTCATTTGCTCCTTTATGCAGACACTGGCAGCTTTGAAATACTTGATCACGTTTCAACGCATCCGCGTTTCTCACACTATGTCAGAGGCATCACCTATAGTGGTATCGTGCTCCCTGGAGACGAAGACGAGCCGTTCACCGATGAAGCACTCACGTTTGCGGACTGGCGGCTGAGAACAGGACAAGCTGTAAATAATAGTAGCGACTACGCCACTATATTCCAAAGAACACTTTCCCATGCGGAGCTTGAGAGGCACTACTCAGCCTACACGGCTCACGTGCAAAGCCAAATTGCTCTTCGGAAGGGGCATCGAGAGATAAGGTAGCTCAAGACTATGTTGGGGCGTTTGCCCAAGCTCGAACATCTTGGATACGCAGCGCAGAGGTTTGGAGGAATGGGGACCCTTGATCTAGATGGAACGAAAGGTCTTACACCTCTGATGCGAGCAACAGTCATGGATCGGCGTCTTCATGCTGATTCAGCTCGCACTGCTAAGCAAATAATCGCAATACTTACGGCTGCCCTTGCGACTCGGGCTAAAGTCAAGACTTTCAAGGCCAACTGCGTACCGTGGGAGCTGTTCTCCCGGGCGCCTAAGCAGTGGCGTGTCTTGTTCGGAGCCGCCGAACACCTTGTCTCGTTACAACTCCACTTTCTGAACTCTGCAAGATTCCGTCGCAAGAATGGGTCAGTTGTTGGCGCGAACCTCGCCGAATTTATTGGCAGTGCGCGCAATCTGACCACGCTTGATTTGGACCTTGCAGGCGCCTCAGAAGAAGCATCACGGTCCGGGCTGAAAGTAATTCTTGAAGGGTGTCTCAACGTCGCAGGCCTCAAACGATTGGTGCTACAGTCCATGGCGTGCCGCGAAGCTACGCTGAAGACCATCATCTCACACCAAGCAGAAACCCTTCGATCGTTGGAGCTTGGATGGATTCATCTGCTCAGCGACAGTGATATCGACGAACGGCCAGGGCCCTCATGGGTATCGATCGTTGAATCCCTGCAGTCGACACTGAAGCTTAGTCATGTTGCTCTGGAAGGGAGACTGGGCAACGGCACCAACAAGAAATTGGCAACTTGTTCCCCTGAACAATGCACTAATCAGGCGGATCCCAGAGTCTGCGATGACGAAGACACACTACGCAATCGGATCCAGCGGTACATCTTACATGGCGGAGAGTGTCCGATCCCAAGCGAAGACTTCTGGGAGCGGGAAGGGACGAAAGACAATAAGGGAGATCATTCGTGGCACATTTACGACTAATTCATTTTCCATACCTATCGTACAAGATCCACTACTTAACCTATACAGGGGTTGCGATAAGGGAATTACCATTAAGTCCAAACCCCAGAGAGCAGATTTCTCGGAGCTCACACATTGAAGACGTCTCACTTCGCTCTGGCTCCCTGGATCATGCCTGAGAAGGCTCATTCCTGAGGCTGGCCGAAGGCACGTTATATTAGCTGGACGGCACCTAGTAGACGGAGCTCGGAGACACATCATAGCATCAATCACACAGAGGCTCTCAGCTTTCGAGGTCAACATTCTCCTATCGCACTAAAACTCCAATATAGCCCAGGTGTTATCATCGACCGTCGTAAAAATCAAGCTCTGACCCAACAGCTCATCCCCAGCTTTCATCACCTCCTGGATCCCCAGCCCCAAGCTCGCCGCCACATTCTGGACATGCAACCCCTCATTGCTCTGTGGGCTATTCTTCAGCACCGAATACACTTTCCTTGCATTCACCGACACATTCGGCATCGGCCTGCCGTTCATCCCCAAATTGTCCCCACCTCCATATACACCATCGTGCTGCCCCTGTGCATCCGCCGCCTGCTGCCCACCCGGATTCGTAAACTGGCTCGGGTCCCCTCGCATGAAATACAGATGCACGTAAGTTGCTTCCAGCAAATGGTACGAGATATCCATTTTGTTCTCGACCGGCCGTATGACATGCGCACCAACGTGTCTTCGGTCGTTGAATGCTTTCAAACGTCCCCAGACACGGGCCCATTCGTTGACTACGAGTTTCGGTTTCGAGGGCGCAGAGGGGTCGGACATTTCGCTTGCGGCGTCCGCGTCGATCCATTGCTTGACTTCGACGGTGCCGGTGCCGTCGTCGAGTTTGTAGGTTATGTTGGTGGTTTGCGTGGAGATGTTGCGGATTTGGCCGACGAAGGTGAGCTGTATATATTCATGATTAGTTCCCTCAACAGCTCGAATCCAAAGCTAGTGACAGGAAAGCTTGCCTGTGTGACTTCGACATCGTCGATTTTGGCGTCTGCGTCGGGGTGTGGTATGTTGGCATCGAGGATTTGTTTGATGGTTACGGGGCGTAAGGTATCTTTGCCATATGTCCCCTGAGGATCTATCAGCTAAGTTGCTGCAACACCGGAATGATGGAATTACTTTTCCTGCTCCACCGCCCTGGCTTCCACCCTGTGAACCGGTCAAGAACCCCCCACCCCCAGCTCCGCCTTGGGCGCCGTAGGAGGTCGTTGAGTAGCCGCCGCCGTAATCTGAGCTTGTTAGCTTCTGCTGCACAACACAGATGCTCGAGAATACTCACCCATCTTGAAGCTTCTTCCTAGCGGATGGAAAAGATTTGTGATTATTGACTGCGATTTCAAGCCCCACTAACGCGCAAAGTGGTTCGCGAGGCGCGTTTTTCCCCGGCAAATCTGCCGGCCCGAAAACATGGAATTTTTGTTCCAGAAAAACCCACCATTACAACCACTCTAGTTCAGGCTGGGTGTCACTCGACGAGTGCAGAAACAGCAGTATCTGCTGCCAACCGGAGCTCAAGATGCCGCATCGAGCCCCTTCCCCCGCGCAGTCAGAGAACGAGGTGGACATCTCCCGTTCTCTTATCGACAATGGCAGCATTAGCGGTTCCGACAATGGAGCTTCAACCCTTCATCCGGACCGCAAAGCCAGAATGGACGAAGCAGAAACGATCTTCGACAATGAAAGCGAGTCAGACGATGCAGGCTTCATTGCCGACAAGCAAGCGGCCTCGAACCGCAAGGCCTCAAACCTGAAAGGCAAAAGCGTAAAAAAGGGTGGGGGCTTTCAGGCAATGGGATTGAATGCCCATCTGCTGAAGGCCATCACACGCAAAGGATTTTCGGTTCCTACGCCAATCCAGCGGAAGACTATACCGCTGGTACTGGACGGCCAAGACGTTGTGGGAATGGCAAGGACAGGGTCAGGCAAAACGGCAGCGTTCGTGATTCCAATGATCGAGAAGCTCAAGAGCCATAGTGCGCAGGTGGGCGCAAGGGCGTTGGTACTATCACCATCCAGAGAGCTCGCCTTGCAGACGCTGAAGGTGGTCAAAGAGCTGGGTAGGGGCACGGATCTCAAAAGCGTGCTGCTTGTGGGAGGTGATTCGCTGGAAGAGCAGTTCGGCTTGATATCTGGGAACCCGGATATCGTCATTGCTACGCCTGGGCGGTTTTTGCATCTGAAGGTGGAGATGGGGTTGGACTTGTCGTCGATGCGCTACGTTGTGTTCGATGAAGCTGACCGGCTTTTTGAGATGGGATTCGCGGCTCAACTGGCGGAGATTTTGCATGCCTTGCCACCTACAAGGCAGACATTGCTATTTTCTGCGACACTGCCGAAGTCACTTGTGGAATTTGCAAGAGCAGGCTTGCAGGAACCCAATTTGGTGCGCCTAGATGCGGAGAGCAAGATTTCGCCGGATCTTGAGAGTGCGTTCCTCACGGTGAAGAGCGCCGAGAAAGAGGGTGCTTTGCTGCATATTCTCAGCGACGTCATCAGAATACCTACAGGACTCACGGAAGCTGCCAAACGAGCAAAAGAGGAAGCTGGTCAAAACAGTAAAAAGAGAAAGCGTAGCGAGATTGAGGGTGTCAAGCCCAAAGAATCGCCCACTGAGCACTCGACTATTGTTTTCGCTTCCACCAAACACCATGTTGAGTATCTTGCGACCCTACTCCGCCAATCGGGCTTTGCGGTTTCTCATGCATATGGGTCTCTAGATCAGACTGCGCGTAAAATGCAAGTCCAGGACTTTCGCAGCGGGCTCACCAACATCCTTGTCGTCACCGATGTGGCGGCGAGAGGTATAGATATCCCGGTGCTCGCCAATGTCGTCAATTATGACTTTCCCCCACAGCCAAAGATCTTTGTGCATCGCGTTGGGAGAACTGCTCGAGCCGGTCAAAGGGGGTGGAGCTATAGCTTGGTTCGCGAGTCTGATGCTCCCTACCTTCTCGACCTGCAGCTTTTTCTGGGTAAACGCTTGGTCCTCGGACGTGACGCGGGAACCGCAGTCAACTATGCAGAAGACACTGTAGTGGGAGCTCTGTCCCAGGCCAGCATGGAAAGTAATTGCGAATGGGTGACCAAAACACTCGACGAAGACGTAGATCTGTCCGGGCTGCGGTCGGTGGCAATTAAGGGGGAGAAGCTTTACTTGAGGACGCGGAGCGCAGCTTCTAGTGAGAGTGTCCGGCGAGCAAAAGAGGTGACGGCCTCGGACAGTTGGACTGCGCTGCATACTCTGTTCAATGACGAAACAGATAACAGAGCGGCTGAGCGCGAAAGAATGCTTGCACGGATTAGTGGCTTCAGGCCTCAAGAATCAATTTTTGAGATTGGTAGAAAGGGCGCTGGTGGAGAGGCTGCAGAGATCATGAAGAAGAGGAGAGGAACTATAGATGCCAAGCGGCAACGAAGGAAATTGGACGATGCTGCACAGGGTCCCGAAGCCACGCCACCCGTTATAGAGGCTCAGGGAGCAGATGGCGTCCTATCGAGCGAAGACGCGGCTCTTCTAGAACCCGGGATCGAAACGCTATCAGATTCTGGCTCAGAGCTCGAAGTCTCCTTTACGGACGCCCAAGGACCATCTCAGTGCGACGCTTCAAACCCGGAGGCCGCTTACCAAGATCCGCAATTCTTCATGTCTTATCATCCTACAACTCAGAACCTAGCCGAAGACCGAGCCTACAGCGTATACTCATCACAGCCCTCCTCCAATTTCCTTTCCGCAGCTCGCAATGTGACCATGGATCTTGGCACCGAGGACGGCAGCAAAAGCGTCGCAGAGCCCGGCCGCATGCGTTGGGACAAGAAGGGGAAGAAATACGTGTCTAGCCGAAACGACGAAGATGGCAGCAAAGGTGGCAAGAACATGATTCGCGGCGAAAGTGGGCACAAAATTGCGTCTAGTTTCCGCAGCGGGCGGTTCGACGCATGGCGGAAGGCGAACAAGATTTCTAGGCTGCCTAGGACGGGGGAGGTGGAGAAGCCCGGGGCTGGTGGATCTGGGGTGGGCTCCAAGGTTAGAAGGTTCAAGCATAAACAGGAGAGGGCGCCGAAGGAGGCCGATAAGTATCGAGATGATTACCACAAGCGAAGGAAGATGGTTGAGGCGGCAAAAGAAAAGAGGGTTGGGAGGTTTAAGGAAGGACCGGGAAAGGGAGAGATGCGAGGAGTGGACGATGTCAGGAAAGAAAGGGGCAAGAAAGAGCAGAGGCGAGACAAGAACGCCAGGCCGACGAGGAAAGGTAAACGTTGATAGCAGAGATAGAGGCTACTTCGATCAGTGATGGTATCTGTCTAATTTTCAAGGATGATGAATTCGAATGCAACGAAAAGGTTCAAGAATTTATACGTCACGTGAGCTGACTCGGCGTCTTGCCGCAAATGACCTCGGACCGAAAGTTCCACTCGACTAGCTATCAGCAAGACTCCGAATCTCACAAACCTCGCTACAAATCCTCCAACTCTTCCTATCTATAATTGAGCAGTCACATAACCATCCCTCGTTGCCATGAGCACCACTTCGACCTCAACACAGACTGTCACAGCCGAGAATGTCGTTCGCCTCTTTCCCGACGTGAATAGCGACCTTGCAGGCTCACATAGAGTCTCCGCCGATAACCGAGACCTCGCAGGCTATGATGAAGAGCAAATACGGCTGATGGAGGAGATATGCATCGTGCTAGACGAGAACGATGTACCCATAGGAAGCGCAAGCAAGAAAGTCTGTACGTGCTCTGGGCGCACGTCCAGAACGTAACATGTTACTAAACCAAGCTCAGGCCATCTTATGAAAAACATTGATGAGGGTTTACTACACCGCGCCTTCTCGGTTTTCCTCTTCGACTCCCACAATCGGCTGCTGCTGCAACAACGGGCTTCGGAAAAGATTACCTTCCCGGATATGTGGACGAACACGTGCTGCTCTCACCCGTTGGGTATACCGGGCGAGACCGGGTCGGAGCTTTCCGAGGCTGTCCAGGGTGTGCGAAGGGCGGCGCGAAGAAAGTTGGATCAGGAGCTCAATATTCAGGCGGCGCAAGTTCCGTTGGAGAAGTTCCGCTTCTTGACGAGGATACATTACAAGGCGCCCAGCGACGGGAAGTGGGGAGAGCATGAGAGTACGTCCAGCTCATCGGGAATGTACTATTGTATCACCGCTGACATTCCACCGTCCTAGTCGACTACATACTCATTGTTAAGGCGGATGTTGATCACAAAGCAAACCCCAACGAAGTCCAAGACACACGCTACGTTACGGAGGACGAGCTGAAGGCTATGTTTAAAGACGGCAGCCTGAAGTTCACCCCATGGTTCAAGCTGATATGCAAAACGATGCTGTTCAAGTGGTGGGAGAACTTGGATGGCGGTTTGGACAAGTACACGGACGAGACGCAAATTCGGAGGATGTGATGGACCTGGATGAATGAGGGAATGCAACGAAAGAGAAGATACTTACTATGCATGCACGATATGACTTTGTTTGCCTCATGCTGTTTTCTATTATCTCTGCTGGTCGTATCTTCATCGCTGGACAGACCATCACGGCACCCTTGCCTCGCCGGCATGCGGTGCCGGGGGCCGAGAGGCCCCATATGTGCCAAGACCTCTAGTGGTCGATCATGGGAAAACAACGTCCTGCAAAGAACGACGACTGCCAGACGAACACCTGCCCTATCTCTACCCAACATTACGCACTTATCGGCGGCGCTGGCATCTTATCGTGACGGATGCGGGCTGCTATTGGTGCCAGCGTGCAAGTATGGAACCTCCAGCGGCCTATGGACACTGCACGCACCGTGCCGAACCGCTCGGACTTCACATCTAGAACCATGTAGAAAGTAGGCCAAGCCATGTATCAGCTATCACGCGGTTCCACAATCCTCCACTTAACCCTCTCCTCACTTTCCACTTCTTTCTCTCTTTCCATTCTCCTCTGTGCCCTGAACTCGTTGGCTTCGCACACGGATATCACTATCAGACAAAACGTTCAGCCAGCATATCTTTCCTCCCGGCTGTCGCTGCACCTACAAACACTTGACATTGAGTCAAGTCCGTCCTCTCTAGGATCATCCTTGTCCCTCGCCCTATCGGCCCAAGTTACTGCTTTGCCAGCAAACGAACCTATTACTACATTCAAATCCACCAAAGTATACTACCGATACCAAACATTCAGCGTGGATGTCGGTTGAAGTACGCCAGTCGCTCAATTGCTTGCGTTATCCGTCTAGATTCGAGACGGTGCATAGATCCCAGTTATCCAAGGTCCATACAGGGGAATCAACGAGACCAATCGATAGTAATAATAATATCAATAATCCTTGAAGAGGTACGAGCGTTACCTGACCAGCAAAGTACGTACTCAGCGTTTGCTTCAGTACCAAGGGTTTGGTTCCCAGTATTGGTCCACGTAGTTGTTTGTCGAAAGCAGAACACATGGCGATGCTTTCCAGTCTATTACTCACTTTCGAATGGCTCACATGAAATAGTATATTGAAATAGCCTCAGCTATGGCGAAGCTTGCTGCCACTATCAAAATCGAATCCATCCCTGCCAACGATATGAAGCCCATAAAGGACGAGCCAGCAAAAGCCTCAGATGTTCCCAATGATCGGGTACGCATTGTAGACGCTGAAGATCACAAAAGGGCTGCGCATTGTCTCGCCGAGTCGTTTTTGAATGACGACGTAGCACAGTACTTCCTCCACACCGGCGATGGAGAGTTCAACGAATGGACAGAGAAGGCTCGAGAGTTGCACAATAAGATCTATGAGTATATCACCTATGCCCATTGCTTGAAAGGTCTCGTGACCACGATCGGACCGGATTATGACAGCGTGGCTCTCTGGTATGTTTTTGGACTATCTTATCTGATAGTGACCATGGAGCTGAGAATATCACTCGGACAGGATGCCGCCAGGCAACAACATGGATGACTACCGGACCATGTTCGAAAGCGGTATGTGGCGACTGAGGTATCAATTGTCATTGGAAGGTGCCTCTCGCTTCTTCCAAGAGTTTCTACCAGCGCTGCACGAGTCAAAAGCCAAAGCCCTCGGAAAAGACGACGACAACTCTTGGTATCTAGTCTACATCGGAACCAAGCCTGGAGCGCAGAGGAAAGGCTACGCCAAAGCCCTGATCGAGATGGTCACGAGCCAGGTGAGTGTCCTTCTTGGGAGTCGCTGACTGCGTGTGTGGAAGGATCGCCGCATGTTCTGAGACTGTAATCACCCCTCGACTTACCACGAACATAGGCCGATGCTGAAGGTCTGAAGTGCTACCTGGAAAGCAGCCATCACGACAACTTCGAGTACTACAAGAGACGCGGTTTCAAGCCCTCCGGCGTCTGTCCCAAGATCTATCTCAATCGCGCGATCGGTCGGAAGTCGATTGAGCTGGACATTATGGTCCGAGAACCAGACAAGTCGAAGCTCGAAGCCCACTCCGCGGATGCCCGCAAACAGCCAAGATCGACAGGCATCATGGCTCATGATCCAAAGGGATCGAAGCCTGAAGCTCGCTCGGCGGATCCGTGCAATGGGGTCAAGGCTTGAGCTCCCTGTCCCCCGCTCACCTCATGACGAGATTTTCTTTCTGTGGTTACATCTAGAACGGGTCATTTCATATTCAGATTGTCACGCTTGTTTCATGTCTTCCTGATTTTCTTTCCTTAATACACTCCTTTGCAGATCATCAACTGTTTTCATCTAGAAGAAGCGTACAAGCATCACTAAAATACACTAACGCCACCAAGACCTTCGAGGGTCAAATGACTCCCATTGCCGCTTCATGCATTCACCGTCAACCGGCTGCCACCGCAGATTCGTCGGCAAGTCGAACACAGTTTCGCAAACCAATTGACAAGGTCCTAGCGACCCGCCTGGCACTTCCATCAAGGTATGGACATGTATCCCTTTCGCAAGGCCATACCAATCAGCCTTCAAACCCACAATCTCAAAGAATCCCCAGCCTCGAGATAACCATACTTTTTGATTCCATCTAGGACCAAGAACCCAGCCAGCATCAGATCCATCCACAACGTTCGCACTTTCATCTCCAACACATGAAACCTACCTTACTGTCCCAGAACGAATAGAACATCAACCTTCCCCCGCCCAAGTAATCCCGCTTTCACCCATTCTATCATCTCCCCCCCTTTTCCAGAACCCCCACGACCATATCCCCTACCTCCTACATATCTAAAAAAACCCCAACATCCTTCTCTCAAACACACACATACCCACAGCAAAGGACCCATCGAACCCACCCCCTCAACCCCTCAACGCGCCCAAACCCCCCAGC
>JAABUS010002267.1_pt1 | contig 37041 bp, 40 predicted proteins | sample 5560161 | NCBI WGS metagenome assembly JAABUS01 (sample SAMN10711885, study PRJNA513376) | rock metagenome | isolation source: Antarctica rocks | place: Antarctica: Victoria Land, Trio Nunatak nord | collected 2016-01-04
GCCCTTTGCCAGCGGCAGCCTCCTGGTGCCCGCTGGGCGCCAGGAAGGGACGGTGCTGCGGGTGCACGGCATGCCCGAGCTCGAGCCAGACTCCGTTTACCAGGTGTGGGTGCGCCGGGACGGCGAGGTGATCTCCCAGTCGCTCTTCCACGTGGGAGAGGACGGCGACGGCGCCGCGGCGGTGACCGAGGATCTGCAGGACGTGGACGCGGTGATGGTCACCCGCGAGTCCGTCGGTGGGGCCAAGGCGCCGAGCGAGAAGCCCGTGCTGTCCGTGCACCTCTGACCGGCGCTCGCCGCTCGCCTAGTCTCCGGTGGTGATGGAGACCTGTTACCGCCACACCAGCCGCGAGACGGGCGTGTCCTGCTCGAACTGCGGGCGCCCGATCTGCCCGGATTGCATGACCTCCACCTCGGTGGGAATGCGCTGCCCGGAGTGCTCGAAGCAGAAGACGAAGGTCAAGGCGATCGGCTCGGGCGAGCCCACGCTGACCTACGTCCTGATCGCCATCAACGTGATCATCGGGCTCGGGGCGCTTTTCGGAGGCGGCTCGGGGGGCAGCCTGCTGGAGGGCAATCCGTTCGCGGACGAGGGTGCGGTCTCGCGCGCGGCTATCGCCGACGGCGAGTACTGGAGGCTGGTCACGTCGGGCTTTCTGCATGCAGGCCCACTCCACTTGGCGCTCAACATGCTCTTCCTGTACTTCCTCGGCTCCCAGCTCGAGCCGGCGCTCGGGCGCGTGCGATTCGGAACGCTTTACGCGGTGTCGCTGCTGGGCGGCGCCTTCGGGGCCCTTCTGTTGCAGCCCGAGGGCAGCACCCTCGGCGCCTCGGGGGCGGTCTTTGGACTGATGGGCGCCGCCGTCGTGGTGATGCGAAGTCGCGGGGTCGGCCTGATGGAGAGCCAGCTCGGCCTCCTGATCGTCCTCAACCTCGTACTGAGCCTGCGCCCGGGTATCTCGCTGGGTGGCCATCTGGGCGGCCTGGCGGCAGGTGCCCTGGCGGCCTTCGTGCTGCTCGACCTGCGCGAGCGGGTCCGAGTTCCCGCGCCCGTGCCCATGCTCCTCGCAGGGGTCATAGGCCTCGCCGCCGTCGCGGGCGCAATCGCGGTCTCGGGCTCGGCGAGCGCCTAGCTTCCCGGAGAGTCACCGCACCTCACTCGCGCCAGCGTCTCGATCAAGGACTACGCCTGGCGCGCACGAGACCGCGCCCCCAACCTGTCATAGAGACCCTGAAGCTGGGTGAGCATCCGCTCGACCGGAAAGCGCTCCGCCACGTCGGTGCGCGCGGCCTCGCCCAGACGCTGTGCCAGAGCGGGGTCATCGGCGAGCATGCGCAGCGTCGTGGCCAGCGCGCCTGGATGCCCCGGGGCCACCAGCATCCCGGTCACCCCGTGGCGCACGATCTCGGTCACGCCTCCGTGGGCCGATGCCACGACGGGCAGGCCGGCGGCGGCACCCTCCATCGCCACCAGGCCCAGGGGCTCAGGCCGGGTAGAGGGGACCGCCAGCGCGTCCGCCGCGCCGAGCACGGTGCCGATGTCGTGGCGAAAGCCGAGGAACATCACCCGTTCGGTCACGCCGAGGCGGCCCGCGAGCGCGACCAGCCCGCGTTCGTGGGCCTCGGCGCCGGGATAGGCGTCGCCGGCCAGCAGCGCGACCGTCCCGTTGGCCACGAGGGCAGGCTGCCCGAGCGCTCGGATGAGCACGTCCTGGCCCTTCCAGTCGCTCACCCGCCCCACCAGCGCGACCACGAACCGGTCCGAGGCGATGCCCAGCGACCTCCGCGCCGCCGCACGCTCCATGGGTTCGGTCGTCTCGGGCAGGCCGTCGTAGATCACCTGCGCTCGCGGTGAGTGCGCGAACTGGCGAGCCACCGCTACGGAGATGCAGGCCAGCGCGTCGGCCGCCTCGAGGCGGCGGCGCATCAGAGGCCAGAGCGCTGTCCCCACGGGCCCCGAGGAGCCCGCGTACATCTCGCGCACGTGGATCAGGTGCGCCGCCCTCCCGCGGCGGGCCACCGCGCCGCTCGATAGCACGACGGAGGTGTTCGCGTGCACCACCGCCGCGCCGCGCCGGATCGCCAGATCACCCAGAACCCGGCGGTCGCGGGATACGGCCCGCGCCAGGCCGGGTACGCGCGCACCGGAGAACAGCGCGCGGCGCAGCACGGCCAGTGGGTGGATCACGACCTCGGCCCCGGCGTGCTCGAGCATCGGAGCCAGCTCTCCCCGCTCGGGGAGAACGCAGACCGCGCGCCAGCGCTCGGGGTCGAGCCCCCTGGCTATGGCCAGAAGCTGCGCATCCGAGCCGTAGCCCTGCGCAGAGGAGTGCAGGATCAGGACGGTGCGGGGGGCCAAGTCCGTGCTCAGGCGGCCTCTACCCGCGCCTTGAGATCCTCCACCGACCGCTGCATGACCTGTTCGTTGAGGATCGAGGCGATCTCGCCCGGCATCCAAACGCCCGGGTCGATCCGCAGGCCGTAAGTGGCCAGCGTGGTGCCGTCGCCCTGGTCTTCGAGTACGAACTCGCCGTCGATATCGCGCACGTCGCCGGCGACGAACTCCCAGGCCAGCATGTGCGGCTCCTCGTAGGAGTAGTCGAGCGTGTACGAGATGCCCTCGACCTTGGCGCCGATCTCGAACCAGACCCGCTGACCCCGGCCCTTGCCGTCGCGCGACTGCACCTGGCAAGCGGTGACCGCCTCCTGCCAGTCTGGGTAGCTCTCGAAGTCCAGCAGGGCGTCGAAGCACTGCTGCGGCGTACCCCGCACCACGATCTGCCGCTCGGCGCGCTTCGCTCCCACGGCCGCTATGTAACCGGCACCGGGTTCTCCACGTCAAGCCAGGAGAAGCGCGCGGGGGGCGGGGCCGGGACCCGATCGGGGTGCAGCAGGTGCGCCATCAGCTCGATGCCGTCCACCAGGCGCGGCCCGGGGCGGGAGAAGTAGGAGGAGGCGTCAACGGCGGCAACCCGCGCACCGATCGGTGCCAGGCGCTCGCTCTCGGCCAGCGTCTCCACAGCCGCGCGCTCGGTGGCGTACCCGCAGGGCATCGAGACGATCACCTCCGGCTGCGCCGCCTGAACCTGTGCCCAGTCCTCCGTGCGGGAGCGCTCCCCGGCGAAGCCGAGCACGTCCTCGCCGCCGGCCAGCTCGATCATCTGGGGCACCCAGTGCCCGCCGATGAACACCGGGTCGAGCCACTCAAGGGCGGCCACCCGGGGCCGCGCGGCATCCTCGACGGCCTCGACCACCGCGTCCATCCGGCGAGCGCACTCCTCGACGAGCGCCTCGCCCTCCCGTTCGGCGTGCGCCGCCGAAGCCAGGCGGGGGATGTCGCCGAGCACCTCGCCGAGCGTCATGGGGTCGAGCGAGATCACCTCCGGGGGAGAGGGCAGGCGCGCCGCCATGGTCTTCACGTCCTCGAACGACACCGCGCACACCGCGCACACAGCCTGGGTCACGATGAGATCCGGCGCCAGCGCCTCCAGCAGCTCCTCGTCGAGCTCGTAGAGAGCCTCACCGCGCTGAGTTCGCTCGCGCACGGCGGCGTCGATCTCGGCCGCCGACAGGTCGTCCTCGATGACGCTTTGAGTTAGGTGCGCCCTCTGGGCCGCCTCTGGCGGATAATCACACTCGTGGGTAACGGCGACGACGCTGTCGCCCACGCCGAGGGCGAAGAGCATCTCGGTCGAGGAGGGCACAAGGGAAGCTATCCGCACGGGAGGCACGATGGCACGTCTGGAATCTGATGAGATCGATGAGCGGCTGGCGAAGCTCGACGGCTGGTCGCGCCAGGGTGAGGCCCTGGTGCGCGAGCACAAGAGCGAGAACTTCCTCGGCTCGGTGGAGTTCGTGAACCGGGTCGCCCCCGTGGCAGAGGACATGAACCACCATCCCGACCTGGCGATCTCATGGGACACCGTGACCGTGACGATCACTACTCACTCCGAGGGCGGCCTGACCGAGGCGGACTTCACGCTGGCCGAACGGATCGACGCGCTCTCGTAGGCGGTTTGAGGTGCCGGGGGCTCTGCTAGCGTTGGCGCGGCCCTCGGATGAGCGACGAAGATTCTCCTCGAAGTAGGCCTTCCGTAGGCCCCCCGCGGGCGCCCGAGGGCGTCACATGACCGAGCTCCTGCTTCTGGTCGGGGTGCTCGTGCTCGTCGCAGCCAACGGATTCTTCGTGGCGGCGGAGTTCTCGCTCGTGCGTGCCCGCGATGGCAAGCTCGAGCAGTTGGAGCAGGACGGAGCGGGCGGCGCGAAGCTCGCCGGCTTCCAGCTCGAGCACATCGACGAGTACCTGTCGGCCTGCCAGCTGGGCATCACCATGGCGTCGCTCGGCATCGGCTTCATGGGCGAGCCCGCGATCGCCAGCCTGCTCGAGAGCGTTCTCGGCGACTCGCTGCCGCATGGCGTGACCCTCGGCCTCTCGCTCGCAATCGCCTACCTGATCACCACCGCGCTGCACATCACCGTGGGGGAACAGGTGCCGAAGATCTACGCCATCACGCACGCGGAGGGCACCGCCCGGCGCGTGGCCCGGCTGCTGGAGGCGTTCCGCGTCACCTTCAGGCCTTTGATCTGGGCTTTGAACACCGCGTCGAACGGCATCCTGCGCGCCGTCGGCGTCGACCCAAAGGCGGAGTTCGAGGAGGTGTCGTCCTCCGACGACCTCAAGATGATCATCGCCCGCAGCCAGAGCGGCGGCAAGCTCGACGCCGGCGAGGCCGGCATGCTCTCGGGCGTCTTTCACCTGCACGAGCAGCAGGCCCGTCAGGTGATGACCCCGATCCCGGCTGTGGTGACCGTGGACATGGCGGAGACCGCCGAGGAGGCCCTGCGCCGCTGCGTGGACTCCGGGCACACCCGGCTCGTGGTCACCGAGGAGGGCAACACCGACCGGATCAAGGGCATCGTGCACAACAACTCGCTTGCCCGGCGCCTGATGACCGAGGGACCCGACGCCTCGATCGCGCCGAGCGTGAAGGACGCGCTGATCGTGCCGGAGACCAAGCCGCTCGACTCCCTGCTGGCCGATCTCCAGCGCGAGCGCGCCTCGATCGCGGTCGTGGTCGACGAGTACGGCCGCACCGCGGGCATCGTGTCCGTGGAGGACATCGTCGAGGAGGTGGTCGGCGAGATCGCCGACGAGACCGACCCGGCCCTGGCCGGCGTCCGCCGCCTGCCCAACGGGGACTGGTGGGTGCGCGGCCACGTGCCGATCACTGATCTCGACGACTACCGGATCGACCTCCCCATCGACTCGGACGCCTACAACTCCGTCGGCGGGTTCGTGTTCGGCGAGCTGGGACGCCTGCCCAAGCGCGGCGACATGGTGCGCGCCAACGGCTACTCGCTGCGGGTGGAGTCGGTGCGCGAGAACCGCATCGAGGCCGTCCGGATCCGCCACCACGACGACGAGGAGTCCTCAGCGGCGGCCGAGGAGCCCCGGGAGTCAAGCGAGGGCGCGTGATCTCCGTCGTCAGTCACCTGCGCGATATCCCCTGACCCACCCTCGCCGCGCAGCTCAGCACCCGGTTGTGCGTCGTGACCGTGCTCGGTGCCGGGGTCACGGTGCGGGGCGTAACGGTGCGGGGTAGGGAATCGAACCCATCCACGCGTGCCCCTCGCGTGCACCGGAGTGCAACTTGGGCAGTTGCCGCCTGGTGCTCGCCGCTGCTTGTTGCGGCTACCGACTCGCGCTTGGGTTATTCCTCGATCAGGTCCACCGTCCAGTTGTGCTCTTGGATCTCCGTGTCCAGTTCTCGGCGCTCGCGCGCGAGATCGTCCAGCCGCGCACGTAGGGACGCCACGTCGAGGAGCCGCACGAAGCGGATCTCCGAGCGGCCGTAGCGCGTCTGAGCCTGCGCGGCGGTCTCGGCCGCCTGGCGCAGGACGCCGTGACGCAGAGCCAGGACGTCACGGCGCGCCAGAGCCTCGGTCAGCGTTGCTCCAGACCGCAGCCGGGTCGAGGAGTTCGTCTTGTTGATCACCGCGATCAGGAGCTCGAGCTCATCGGCCAGCTGGTCGACCTCGGCCAGAAGCTCCTCCGGTGACTCCGGTGGCTCACTGCCTTCCTGTACCACAGCGCTCTCACGCAGACGCACGCCCAGCTGTGCCAGTCGCTTCTGTAAGTCACCGCGCCGCGCTAGAGCTTCCCCGAGCCTCATGAGCTCTCACCGTACTCGTAGAAACCCGAGCCGGTCTTGCGGCCCAGCCGCCCGGCCTGGATCAGCTCGCGCACGCGCGCCGGCACCTCCGCGCCGATCGACTCCCCTATCGCCGAAGACACGTCGAGGCCCACCAGGTCGAGCAGTGCGAGGGGCCCCAGGGGGTGGCCGGCGCCCAGCTTCATGCACGAGTCGATCGCCTCGGCCTCGAGGCTGGTGGATTCCATCAACCGCACGGCCTCGAAGGCGAACGGGAAGAGCAGGCGGTTGACCACGAACCCGGGCACGTCGGGAACTTCGATCGCGGTCTTGCCCAGCGTCTCGCACAGGCCCCGGAACGCCGCTCGGGTGTCGGGTGTCGCAGCCTCGGGGAAGGCCAGCTCCACCAGCTTCATCTTCTCCACCGGGTTGAACAGGTGGAGCCCGGCGAAACGCTCGGGCCGCGTGCTGGCCGCGGCCAGCTCACCCACCGACAGCGAAGAGGTGGTCGTCGCGATCAGCCCCTCGCCGGGCAGGAGCACTCCCAGACCCCCGAGCAGCTCCGCCTTGACCGTGGCGTCCTCGGCCACCGCCTCGACCACGACGGTCCGATCGCCGAGGTCGTCGAGCTGGGTGACCACCATCGCGGCACCGTCGACCAGATCCCGGGCGCGGGCCGCGGAATCCTCGCTGCGGGCCCACAGGACCGTGTCCACGTGGGCCCCGGCCAGCCGCGCCAGACCGCACGCGATAGCCCCGCTTCCCGCGATGCCAAGCCTGATCTGGGGGTTTGATTGACTCACGAGTCAATGAAGTAATCTAGACGTAGGCGGCGGCGTAGCGCCCCGCCGCGAGCCAATTCTCGGAGGCACCTTATGCAGAACGGAAACCGCGAGGTCGTGATCGTCGAGGCCGTCCGCACCCCTGTGGGTCGTGGCCACGAGGAGAAGGGCTACTACAGGGATGTCCACCCCAGCAATCTTCTCTCCAAGGTCTACAGCGAGCTGGTCGAGCGCGCCGGCATCGAGGCCGCCGAGGTCGAGGACGTGATCACCGGGTGCGTGCAGCAGTTCGGCGAGCAGGCCTTCAACATCGGTCGCAACGCCTGGCTCGAGGCCGGCCTCCCGATGGAGACCCCCGCCACCACCATCGACCGCCAGTGCGGCTCCGCCCAGCAGGCCGTGAACTTCGCCGCCGCTCAGATCGGCGCCGGGGTGCTCGACTGCGCGATCGGGTCCGGGGTGGAGCACATGGGCCACATCTCCTTCGCCGACGGCATGCAGGTGATGGCCGAGCACGGGGCCCCGTACTCTCCCGAACTGCTCGAGAGGTACAACCTGATTCCCCAGGGGCTTTCGGCCGAGATGATCGCCGATCAGTGGGAGATCCCCCGCTCAGAGCTCGACGAGCTGGCGGTGCGCTCGCACGCCCTGGCTCACCAGGCCACCGAGGAGGGGCGTTTCGAGCGCGAGATCGTGCCCTTCGCGGTGAACGGCGACACCTATGTCACCGACCAGGGCATCCGCCCCGGCACGAACATCGAGAAGCTCGCCGCGCTCAAGCCGGCCTTCAAGGACGACGGCAAGATCACCGCGGGCAACAGCTCGCAGATTTCCGACGGTGCCGCCGCGCTGCTTCTGATGGAGCGCGGCAAGGCCGAGGCCCTGGGGCTCAAGCCCAGGGCGCGGATCGTGGACCAGACCACCGTGGGCGTGGACCCCGTGATCATGCTCACCGGCCCGATTCCCGCAACGCGCAAGCTGCTGCAGCGCAACGGCATGACGATGGACGACATCGACCTCGTGGAGATCAACGAGGCGTTCGCACCGGTCGTGGCGGCCTGGCAGCGCGAGCTGAAGGCGGATATGGACCGGGTGAACGTCAACGGCGGCGCGATGGCCCTCGGGCATCCGCTCGGCTCCACCGGTGCGCGGCTGCTGACCACGCTCCTGCACGAGCTCGAGCGCTCGGACAAGACTGTCGGCCTGGTCACGATGTGCTGCGGCGGGGGACTCGGCACGGGCACGCTGATAGAGCGCGTCTGAGCGTCCGCCGAGGGCGATCTGCCTTGCCGGCGTCGAGGGCCGGCCCCGAGCCGGCCCTCGTGTTTCCGGGCCGGGGCCGGACGGGTATGGCAAGTAGGTGCCGCCCGAAGCCGAAGCGTTGATCGCCGGCCGTTATCGCAAGCTCGGCACCATCGGCGTGGGGGGCATGGCGCGGGTGGTGCTGGCCGAGGACCAGCGGCTGCGCCGCCGCGTGGCGATCAAGGCCCTCCACGCAGACAGCCTGGAGGAGGGCGCGCGGCGCTTCGAGCGCGAGGCCCGTATGGGCGCCTCGCTCAACCACCCCAACCTCGTGTCGGTCTACGACGTGGTCACCGACCGGGAATCGGTGCTGATCGTGATGGAGTACGTGCAGGGCACCACCCTCAAGGCGGCGATCTCCGGCGGTGCGCTCGATGAGGAGACCGCTGTCGCGGTGATCGGCGATGTGGCGGCCGCGCTCGATCACGCCCACGCGGCGGGGATCGTGCACCGCGACGTGAAGCCGGCCAACATCCTGATCCGCGAGGACGGCGTGGCCAAGCTCGCCGATCTCGGGATCGCCACGGCGATGGAGAGCACGCGCATCACCCGCAGCGGGATCGTGCTCGGTACGGCGGTCTACATGGCGCCCGAGCAGCTCGAGGGCGACCAGCCCGGACCGGCTGCGGACATCTACTCGCTGGCCGCGGTGGCCTACGAGGCCCTGTCGGGCAAGAAGGCCCGCGAGGGTTCCTCGCCGTTGGAGATCGCGCACAAGGCCGCCAGCGGCCCGGCCCCTGACCTGCTCGAGGCGTGGCCTGACGCGCCGCCGGGCGCCGCGCGCGCGCTCGCGCGCGGGATGGCCCGCAACCCGGCTGAGAGACAGCCATCCGCCGGCGCCCTGAGCGGTGACCTCGAGCGGGCGCTGGACCGGCCGGCGGGGTCCGACCTGGCCGACGCGGATCGCACGCTGCCGATGGAGCGCACCGCGGTGCCGAGCGTTCGGCCCACACCGCCGCCCCCCTTGCGCGCCGCGCCCCGTGTGCACGCCGCCCCCCGTGAAGCGGCTGCGCCACCGCCCCCGCGCGCCCAGCGCGGCCGGAGCGTGCCGAGCTGGCTCCCCGCCACCGCGGCGGTGGTGCTCCTGCTCGCGGTCGCCGCGGTTGCGTTCGCCTCGCTCGGCGGCGGCAAGGACGATCCGGCCGGGCAGTCGGACCGGGCCCAGGGAGCGGGAACGGCCAAGGGGGGAACTGCGAAGGACGGCACCGAGGCCCAGGACACGACCCCTGCGCCGCAGCCCGCGCCCGTCGAAGACCAGCAAGAGGCCGCCGTCCCCGAGGAGCCGGTCACCGCTGGGGGCATCGATCCCGCTGAGGGCGCGCGACTCGACGCACAGGCGTTCGCCCTCATCCAGCAGGGCCGGTACCCGGAGGCAGTGCCGATCGCGCGCCAGGCCGTCGCCTCGTTCTCCGAGGACGACCAGACGACCAACTACGCGTTTGCGCTCTTCAACCTGGGGACCGCCCTCAACCGCTCCGGCAGCCCAGATGAAGCAATCCCCTACCTGGAAAGGCGATTGAGCTTCTCCAACGACCGCCGGGAGGTCGTGCAGGCCGAGCTCGACGACGCGCGCGACAACGCCGGCAGCGGCTAGGCGCCGCCGGCCGGGGTCCCCGCTTCGAGCCGTGCCACCAGCTCGTCGAGGCGCAGCTCCTCCAGGCCGCGCCCCACCGCGTCCAGCTCCGCGGCGCAGAGCTCCACCAGGTCGCGCCCCTCCTTGACCAGGTCGAGCGTCTCGCGCAGGCCGGCCTCGCCGGAGTCGAGGCGCTTGATGATCTCCTCGATCCGCGCGGCGGCCGTTTCGTAAGAGACCCCCTCCTCTTCGCTTGTCACCGGTCCTCCTCGATTCGTGCGTGTACCCGGTCGTCGCGGAAGCGCACCGATACGCGCCCCGCACCGCGCGCGCCGGCGGCGCTCGTGACCAGGGCGCCGTCGGCGTCCTCCACAAGCGCGTAGCCCCGCTCGAGCGTCCGCTCGGGGTCGTGGGCGACCAGGGCGAGCCGGAGGCGTTCGAGGTCGCCGCTGCGGCGCGTGATCGTGGCGATTCCGACGCGGTCCAGATCGGCGCCTGCTCTCACCACCCCCGCCTGGGCACGCCGGGCATTTGATCCGGCGGACGCGGCCTTGCGCGAGAGCACCAGCGCGTGGCTGGCGGTCCCGCGCTCGCCCTCGGTGACCCCGCGGCGTCCGGAGGCGCGCAGCTCGCGAAGCTTCTGGTGCAGCCAGGCGCGCTGGCGGGCCACGTGCTCGGCGGGCGCGCGTGTCAGCTCCTCGAGCCGCCGCGCACGTGCCACCACCGCCCGCCGCCCGCAGGCCTTCAGGCGCTGCGCGACCTCGTGCATGGCCACCCGTTCGTCGCCGCAGTGCACGCGAACCGCGGTCTCCGCCGCGTGCGTGGGGGTCGAGCAGGACACGGCGGCCACGTCGTCGATCAGGGTCCGGTCGGTGTGATGGCCGACGGAAGCGATCACGGGCACCGCCAGCAGGGCCACCGTGCGGCACAGGGTCTCGTCCGAGAACGCCATCAGGTCCATGACCGAACCGCCGCCGCGCGCCACCAGGATCGTGTCCACCTCGCCCGCGGCCACCAGATCCTGCAGCGCTCGCGCGATCAGGGGGGCGGCGCGGCGGTCTTGCACGGGGGCGAAGCCCCACACCAGCCGGCCCTCCCACCCGCGCCGCCGCAGGCCCGCCAGCACGTCATCGCGGGCCTTGCCGCCTTCGCCGGTGACCACGCCGATGCAGCGCGGCAGGGCCGGTCGCCGCAGGGCCTTCTGGGGCTCGAACAGCCCCTCGCCGCCTAGCTTGCGGCGCAGGCGCTCGATCTGGGCCAGCAGCTCGCCCTCGCCGGCCACGCGCAAGCCGGTAGCGCGGAAGGTGAAGGAGGGGGAGGAGGTGGAGCTGCCGGGGTAGTAGTCGCAGCCGCCGGCCAGCACCACCTGAGCTCCGTTGGCGAGCTGCACGCCCAGCCGGTCGTAGTCGCTGCGCCACATCGAGCATGGCAGCGCGCCGGCCGAGTCGCGCAGCTCGAAGTAAACCCCCTTGGCCCGTACTCCGAGGTTGGAGACCTCGCCGAACACCTGTACGCGGGCCATCGCCCGCAGCCGCCCGCGCAGGGCAGCTGAGTACTCGCCGACGGGGAACGGACCCTTCAGCGCGCTACCGTCGATGCCGGCGGGGCGCGCCGGCTCAATCAGGCTCATTCCGGGGCATCCTAGGGCGCGGGCAGGTCCGATCGGGGGCGCTGTCCTGGTAGAACCGAACGGGCATGCGGCGCGCGGCCCACCTCGCGGTCTTACTCCTGGCCGGGTGCGTGGCGGCCGGGCCCGCGACGTCCGCCGCGCCGGCCGAGGGGGATGTGTGGAACCCCGACGTGCGCGCCGCCACCGCGTACGCTCGAAGCGCGCCGGGACCGTCTCCTTTGCCCTACGGACCCGCGGCCACCTCTACGGATATGCCCGGTACCGGACGATGAGCTCGGCCAGCGTGGTCAAGGCGATGCTGATGGTGGCCTACCTCAACCGTGACGGAGTAAGGGACCGCCCGCTGAGGAAGGCCGACCTTGCCCTCATCGATCCCATGGTCAGGCGCTCGGACAACATCGCTGCGACCCGCGTGCGCGACATCGTGGGCAACGGCGCGCTCGAGCACCTGGCCGCCCGTGTGGGCATGCGCGACTTCGCCACGGCGTCGAGCTGGGGAGCGACGCAGATCACGGCGGCCGACCAGACCAAGTTCTTCCTGGGGATGGAGCGCTACGTGGTGCGCCGCCACCGCGAGACGGCGCTGGGGCGCCTCGGATCGATCGTGCCTCGCCAGCGCTGGGGCATCGCCCGGGTGATCCCGCGCGGCTGGGCGTTCTACTTCAAGGGCGGCTGGACCCCGGCGGTACAGAACCAGGTCGGCCTGCTGCGGCGAGGCAGCCGGCGGATCGCGGTCGCGGTGCTCACCAGCGACAGCCCCGGCCCGTACTACGGACGCCAGACCGAGCGGGGAGTGGCGTTGCGCCTGCTCCGCGGGCTCGGGCCCGATTCGCTTCCGCGCTGAGTACCATTGCGCTCGCGTGGACCTGACCCTCTCGCCCAACGAGCAGTCCTTCCGGGACGAGCTCCGGGGCTGGCTCGCGGACAACCATCCCGGCCCCGAGCCCACCGGCGACGAGGCGGGCTTCGAGTTCCGGGTCGCGTGGCAGAAGAAGCTCCACGAGGCGGGCTACGCGGGCGTTTCCTGGCCCAAGCAGTTCGGAGGGCGTGGAGCCACCCTGATCGAGCAGGCGATCTACGGCGAGGAGATGGCCCGTGCCAAGGCACCCGAGACCGCCAACCTGCTCGGCCTGGTGATGGGCGGCCCGGTGGTGATCGCCCACGGCACCGACGAGCAGAAGCAGCGCTACCTCGAGCCGATCCTGTCCGCCGAGGAGATCTGGTGCCAGGGCTTCTCCGAGCCTGAGTCGGGCTCCGACCTCGCCTCACTGAAGACGCGCGCGGTCAAGTGCGACGGCGGCTGGAGCGTGACCGGCCAGAAGGTGTGGACCACACTGGCCCACGTCTCCAAGTGGTGCATGCTCGTTGCGCGGACCGACCAGGACGCGCTCAAGCACAAGGGCCTCACCTACTTCCTGATGGACATGGAGCAGGACGCCGTGCAGGTACGCCCGCTGCACCAGATCACCGGTGAGGCGGAGTTCAACGAGCTGTTCATGGAGGACGCCTACATCCCCGACGAGAACGTGCTCGGCGGGGTGGGCAACGGCTGGTCGGTGGCGATCACAACGCTGATGCACGAGCGCGCCGGTCTCGGCGCCGGCGCCGCGGCGACCACGAGGATCGCCCTGGGACAGCTGATACAGCTGGCGGACGAGCGCGGCGTGGCCGGCGATCCGATCGTGCGCCAGCGGATCGCCGCTTTGCTGATCGAGGTCGAGGCGCTGCGCCTGAACGCCTGGCGTGGCCTGACGGCGATCATGAAGACCGGCATCCCGGGTCCCGAGGGCTCACTGCCCAAGCTCCAGTGGTCGGCGGTCAACCAAGGGCTCACCGAGCTCGCCGTCACCATCCAGGGCGAGGACGGGATGGCCAAGGACTCCGACTGGACCTACCGCTTCCTGCGCGCCCGGGCCAACTCGATCGAGGGCGGCACCACGGAGATCCTCAAGAACATCATCGCCGAGCGGGTTCTGGGCCTGCCCAAGCTTCGATGAGGCGACTCGGCCTTTGCGAGGAGCGCAGTCCGATCGTTGATCGGGCGAGCACCGCAGCGCCTTTCGAGGAGCGCAGTCCGATCGTTGATCGGGCGAGCACCGCAGCGCCTTTCGAGGAGCGCAGCCCGATCGTCAGGGAGGAGCGCAGCGCGATCGTTGATCGCGCGAGCACCGGACCGGGTCCTCCTCGGGCGAGCACCGGAGCGAGACCCTCATGAACTTCGACTTCACTGACGACCAGCAGGCGATCAAGCGCACGGCCAAGGACCTGCTCGCCCAGCGGTTCAAGCCCGACACGGTGCGCGAGCTGGCCGAGGCCGGGCGCTACGAGGACGCGCATTTCGCCGAGCTGGCCGAGCTCGGGTGGGCCGGGATCTTCATCGACGAGGAGCACGGGGGTCAGGGCCTCGGGACCGTCGAGCTGGCGATTCTCATGGAGGAGCTGGGCTACAGCCTCGCGCCGGTGCCCTTCCTCTCCAATGTGGCCGCCGGCCTGGTGCTCCAGCACGCGGGTAGCGACGCGCAGCGCTCGCGCTGGCTGGAAGGCATCGCCTCCGGCGAAACGCGCGGCGCCGCCGGCCTCGCGCGCGGCGGCGAGGGTGCGCTCGTCGCCGACGCGGACTCCGCCGAGGTGATCGTGCTGCTGGAGGATGGCGGCGGCACGGTGTACGAGGCCGCCGCCTGCGAGATCGAGCCGGTCGAGACCATCGACGCCACCAGGCGCTACGCGCGGGTGCGCCCGTCCGGCGACGGAGACCCACTGGCCTCCGATCCGGCTCCGGGCCTCGACCGCATCGCCACCGCACTGGCTGCAGAGCTCACGGGCATCTGCCAGCGGACGATGGAGATGAGCGTCGCCTACGCTCGCGAACGCAAGCAGTTCGACCGCCCGATCGGCGCCTACCAGGCCGTCGCGCACCGCTGCGCCGACATGCTGCGCGAGACCGAGAGCGTGCGCTCCACGACGCTGTGGGCGGCCTGGGCGGCCGACGCCGAGCCCGAGACGCTTCCGCTCGCCGCGGCGATGGCCAAGGCAGGCGCTTCGGACGCGGGCTGGAACGTGACCTCCTCGGCGCTGCAGGTACACGGCGGCATCGGCTTCACCTGGGAGCATGACCTGCACTTTTTCTTCAAGCGGGCCAAGGTCAACGGCGCGTTGTTCGGCTCCGCCCGCGAGCACCGCGAGCGCGTGGCGGAGCTGTCAGGTCTGGGTGCGCCGGCGCCCGCGCACGCCTGACGCGCCGCCGGCGCTAGCTAGCGCGCCTCGAACACCACGTAGACGGTGCCGAAGACCCGGGTCAGGCCCGGCTTGGTCGGCGGCGCCGGGGCGGCTGGGGGCGCACCTTCGGCGCGCCTCTCCTCGACGCCGAGGCGCATCTCCTCGGGCACGAAGGCGCTGTCGCGGATGCTGATGGCCGGCCCCAGCGTCAGGCCTGCCTCGGCGGCCAGCTCCGCCGCCTTGCTGCGGGCGTCGCGGAAGGCCACCACCAGGGTGCGGCGCAGCAGCGCCTGCGGATCTTCGATGAAGAAGCTCGGGCCGTCGACGGACGCCGCCCCGGCGTCTACTGCGGCCTGGACTGCCGCTCCCGTCTGGCTGACGTCGCGCACCACCGCGCTCACCCCGCTGGAGGCGATGTAGCCGGGCAGCTTGCGCCCGCGCCGGTCGCGACGGCGGACTACGCTCACGCCGCGAGTGCGGAGGTCGCGGTCGGCCACGCCCAGTCCCTTGAGCGCCGCCAGCACCGTGCGCAGCTTTGCTGAGCTGTTGCGCAGGGCAATGGGGCGGGTAGCGCCGCGGCCCTCGACATCGAAGCCCAGCCGCGCCGTGTCGTTCGCGGCCGTCAGCGTGCCTTCGCCGGTCACCGAGATCGTGCGCGCGGCTTCTTGAGCGTTCGCGACCGGGACGAAGAGGAGCGTGGCCAGCAGGCAGATGAACGCGAACCGAAGAGGTGACATGGCGACCACTCTAGCCGCAATACCGTTGATGCGCCAAGGCCGCCGTCGCCTGCGGACGGGCGGCGGCTAACGCTCAAGCCAGACGGCCGCCCACGAACTGCGTGAGACCCGCGACCCGCTGGCGCGTGTCCTCGAAGCCGCGGTGCTCGAGCGCGCGGACCACCTCGTCACGCTCGAAAAGCCTTATCCCGCTGATTGCGCCCGCGATCGACTCCGCGGTGCGCAGGGGCGCTGTCCTTGCGCGGACGCTGGTGAAGATCGCGATCCGCCCGCCGGGGGCCAGCATCGCGGTCATCCGGTCGAGGGCGCGCTCAGGTTTGGCAAACAGGTGCAGGGCCGCGAAACAGCAGACCGCGTCGAAAACGCCCTCCACGAACGGCAGCTCCTGCGCGCTGGCGCGCACGTAGGCGGCATGGCCGCCGAGCCCGGCGGCGGTCGTGTCAGCGACCGCACGGGCCAGCATGGGCCTCGAAACGTCGATGCCCACCGAGAGGCCCTCGGGCCCCACCGCCGTGGCGAAGTCGCGGGTGAAGCCGCCGGTCGCGCAGGCCACGTCGAGCACGGCTTCCCCCGGTGACAGCGCTAGCAGCAGGTGCGCGATCCAGCGCTCGTCGCGCATGCCCGGGCCAAACGGGCCCTTGACGGCCCGGCCCAGTGGTGGCCGCCACCAGCGTTCGTAGACTCTCGGAACCATGCCCCCGAGCATGAAGTCCTGCGCCATGCCGGTCGAATCGGGCCCGCTGCCGCCGATCAGGTCGAGGTAGCCCTCGGGGCGAGCCGTCGCCCGAGCATCGACGCTGAGCAGAGAGCGAACTCGCTCCATCGCCGTGGGCACCGTGCTGATCGCGGCCACCGTGGACCGCTTCAGGCGTGATCGGGGCGGGCGCGGAGGCTGGGCATGCCGGGCTCGCGGCTGCCGGACTCGCCGCGGCGTTCCGCCCCCTTGGCCACCTCATCGAGGCGGGCGACGGCCCGCTCACCCTCCACCCGGGCGGGGTGACCGGGGTCCAGCCCGTTGATCAGGGTCTGGATGCGGTTGCGCAGGTGAGGGGCGAAATGAGGGGCCGAGGCCCCAATGAGCTGGCGCACATCCTCGGGCGTGGGCTCGCGCTCGAGGCGCCCAGGCTGCTCGTACTCACTCATCGCTCCAATCCTAGGGCCCTGCTCGGGGAGGAGCGCAGCCGCAACGTTGTTCCGGCGAGCACCGCACCTCGGGGAGGAGCGCAGCCGCAACGTTGTTCCGGCGAGCACCGCACCCATTCCTAGGGCGCGTTGGCCTGCACCGGGATCAGCTCGGTCACCTGGTCCAATCGCGCCTGGGTCGCGACCGAGACCTCGGTTTCGCCCCCGAGGATCCACACACGGTTGTAGACCGCCTGGGCAGGGTCGTCCTCGTAGCCGGGCTGCACGCTGAGCAGGTAGTTCTCCAGCGGCTTGGGCAACGACTCGGCGCTGTCGGTGAGCAGGAGCGGAGCGAAGACGCCCTTCGTGGCCAGGGCGGCAGACGCCGCGGCGTCGAGGGGGCGTTCGGTGTTGGCGAGGGTGAAGTTGTAGCCAGGCACCTCGATCCCCCAGCCGAAGCCGGTGCGGCCGGCGTCGTAGCGGGCGAACTCGATCGCGTTCTCCACCGCCGTGTCCCCCTTTATCCGAACCACCTTGCCCAGCTTGTTGAGCTCGGCGACCACCTTCTCGGAGATCACCTTGGCGGGGCCGAGTACGTAGATGTTGGGCTTGTCGTGCTCGGCGAGAGCCTTGCGGGTCTCGGCGGGAAGCTCGTTCCCACGCGTGAGCAGCACGGAGTCGCCGGAGCGCGCGGCCCAGGCGGCAGCGGGCATCGCGAACTCGGCCTCCTCGCCGGTGGTGACCACCACGCTCCTGGAGGGCTTGCCCTTGGCGGCGGAGAAGAAGCGGTCGATGGCTGCCGCGCGCTCGTAGGGATCGTTGCCTTCGATCACCGCCGTCTTGTAGCCCTCGGGCCGTGCCGGCTCGCTGCCGATCCGGATCACCTGTGCGTCCCTGGAGAGGTCGGACCCCTTCGGGTCGAGCCGATCGAGGGTCTCCTTGCTGACCTCGGACAGCTCGTCGCCGTCGGAGATCAGAAGCGGGGCACCGATCGGGTTGGCCATCAGCGCGGCACCGGTCACGCCGGCCTGCCAGTCGTCCTTGTCCACCAGAACCACGGCGGTCGGGCGGGTGCTGTCGCTCGTGCCCGGGAACACCGCACTGGCCACCCCCGCGGCATCGGAGGCGGCGTCGCCGCCACCCACCCGGATGGTGTTCTTGGTGGCGGTGGAGGGAAAGCCCAGCTTCTCGGCGGCCTCCTTATCGTCCGAGGTCGGCGCGGGGGCGAGCGGAGGCGGCGCGCCCTCGTCGTCGCCGACGCTACAGCCGCCCAGGCCGGCCGCAGCCAGCAGCAGTAGGGCGAAGGGCATCCTCGGGCGCACGTGGCCGCACGATAGCCGCCCCAACCGCGCAGCCGTGCTGATCCTCGGGGTGGGCCACCCGCGACCTCGCTGCGGCGAGGCCGCGCGCTCGGGGGAACCCAACCCGGCGTGGGTCAGGCCGATCAGTACCCTTACGGTTGGTTGACTAGTCAGTCAGTCGTCTCACCCTGATCTTTTCGCCGGGCGGCAGAGGGTAGCCCGGCCCGACCGGAGGCACCTTCAAGTGGATTTCAGGCTCACCGAGGAACAGCTGGAGTTTCAGCGCTACTGCCGCAAGTTCGCGACCGAGGTGGTCCGGCCGCTCGCCGATAAGTACGACCGCGAGCAGACGGTGCCCTGGGAGGCGATCAAGGCCGCCCGCGAGTGGAAGCTGCACGGCGTCGACCACCTGATGAAGATGGGCAGCGATCCCGGCGGACTGTTCGGCGTGATCTACGCCGAGGAGCTGCACTACGGCTGCGCAGGGATCGCGCTCGCCATCTCGGCCTCCTCGCTCGCCGCCGCGGGCATCGCCGCCTCGGGTACGCCCGAGCAGGTCGGCAAGTGGATTCCCGAGTGCTTCGGCGAGGGCGATGAGATCAAGATGGGCGCCTACGCCGTCACCGAGGCGGGCGCCGGATCGGACGTGAAGTCCCTGCGCACCACAGCCAAGCTCGACGGCGACGAGTGGGTGCTCAACGGCACCAAGGTGTTCATCTCCAACGGTGGCATCGCGGACGTGAACGTGGTCGTAGCCACCGTCGACGCAGACCTCGGCCATCGCGGGCAGGCGTCGTTCATCGTGCCCAAGGGCACGCCCGGCCTCTCGCAGGGCAAGAAGGAGGACAAGCTCGGCATTCGTGCCTCGCAGACCACCGAGGTGGTGCTCGAAGACGTGCGGGTCCCGATGGAGAACCTGCTGGGCGGCAAGGAGAAGCTCGACCGCAAGCTCGAGCGGGCGCGGTCCGGTCAGGGCGGCGGCAGGTCCAACGCACTCTCGACCTTCGAGATCACTCGGCCGATGGTGGGCGCTTCGGCGCTCGGCATAGCCCAGGCGGCCTACGAGTGGACGCTCGAGTACCTCGAGGGCAAGTCCGACGAGTACGGGCCGATGCTCGACCAGCAGCGCGTCCAGCAGGTTCTGGCCGACGTGGCGACCGAGATCGAGGCCGCCCGCCTGCTGGTGTGGCGCGCCGCCTGGATGGGACGCAACGGCGTGCCCATGACCGGCGGCCAGGGCTCGATGTCCAAGCTCAAGGCGGGCGATGTGACGATGTGGGCCACCACCACGCTGATGGACCTCGTCGGTGACTACGCCCAGACCACGGAGTGCCCCCTGGAGAAGTTCTTCCGGGACGCGAAGATCTACCAGCTCTTCGAGGGCACGGCCCAGGTGCAGCGCCTCGTGATTGCCCGGATGCAGCGCCAGGACCACCAGGCGACCAAGCGCGAATCGGCGGAGGTGCTCCAGCAGGCCCCCGGTACGTCCAGCGGCGACCCCCTCGAACCCGAGAAGGAGCCTGCGGCGGCGTAGTGCCCAGAGCCCTCGCGGGCTGCTCGTCACAATCCGGGCCGTGGAGTTCTCCTTCGACCCAGCCGTGATCGCGCTGATCCTGCTCGCCACGGCGATGTACGTGCGTGCGGTGAAGGTGCTCGGAGCGCGCGGCTACTCCGTGCCCCGCACCCAGCAGCTGGCGTGGCACTCGGCGGTGGCGGTCACCGCCGTCGGGTTGCTATCTCCTCTCGACCCGCTTGGCGAGGAGCTGCTGATCGCCCACATGGGCCAGCACCTGTTGATCGCCGACATCGCGGCCCCCATGTTGCTGCTGGGCATCCGCTCGCCCGTTTACGCGTTCCTGCTGCCGCGCCCGGCGCTGGTTGTGCTGGCTCGCCGGCAGCGGCTGCGGGCCTTCTTTCGCTGGCTGCGGCGTCCGCTGGTGGCCATCCCGGTGTGGGTCCTGATCCTCTACGGCTGGCACTTCGATTTCACCTTCGAGGCCGCGGTGGGCAACGACCTCGTGCACGCGCTCCAGCACCAGACCTTCGTCCTGGGTGCTGTGCTCGTGTGGTGGTCGGTGATCGAGCCGCGGCGGCGGCGACTGCCGGGCGACCTGTGGAAGGTGCCCTACCTGGTGGGCGCCCGGGTGGCCGGGATGTTCCTCGGAATGGCCTTCATCCTGCTGCGCTCGCCGGCGTACGCGGACCTCTACGGGCGCACCGCCCCCGAGCACGGGCTTTCGGCGCTGACCGACCAGCAGGTGGCGGGCGGGTTGATGCTCGCGCTCGACCTCGTTGTCATGCTGTTCGCCGTGGCCTTCTTCTTCTATCGCTCCGCTCAGGACCAGGATAGGGCCGACCGCGCCCAGGCGGTGGCGGGGTGAAGCTGCCGGCCCGACTGCTCCTGGCCATGGCGCTGACCCTGGCGGGCTGCAGCCTGGGACAGGAGGATCGCGAGCGCGAGACCCCGGGCGCCGCCCAGTCCGACGAGGCTGAAGCGATCAGGGCGTGGTCGAGCGCGCTGAACAGCGAGGACTACGAGAAGGCGGCGTCCTATTTCGCCGAGAACGCGATCGTCGAGCAAGCCGGGGAGCTCCGCCTGCGCGGCCGCGACGCCGCCATCGCATTCAACCGCAGCCTGCCCTGCAAGGCCGACGTGACCGATGTGGAGGACGAGGGCGACACGGTGCTGGCGGCGTTTCGCCTGCGTGGTGGACCCGCCGGTGGCTGCGACGGCGGTACGGCCCGGGTCCGCTTTCGCTTCGAGAAGGGCAAGTTCACCGAGTGGCGCCAGCTGGCCGAGCCGCCGCCCGCCGAGGGCGACATCGCGTAGAGGGAGGGTGCGGTGCTCACCGGAACGGCGTTCCGGCTGCGCTCCTCCCCGGGCGTTCCGGCTGCGTTCCTGACTTCACGCTCTGAATGACGCTGCAATCGTGAGGGCCGCGACGTCCGCCGGGACGGACGCTCCAAGAGCCCTCACGATGCGCGCCATCACTCTTCTTGACACCGCAGCGGCCCGGAAGTTTCGGCGGTCGTGGGCGCCGGCAGCGATCTTGCCTGTCCCGGGGGCCCGTCAGACTGATTCGCCGCCGCGGTCCGCGCTGATCTGATCGCGCTCGCGCAGGCGGTTGTCCCGGCGCAGCTGGGCCTCGCGGGCCCGGCGCTGCTCTGGCTCGGTCTGCGGGTCGACCTTCGGGACCGCTGAGGGGCGGCCTTCCTCGTCGAGCGCCACGAGGGTCAGGTAGGCGGTGGAGGTGTGCAGCGCCTCCCGGGTCCAGACGTTCTCCTTCTCCACCCGCACGCCGACCTCCATCGACGTGCGCCAGGCCGCGTTCACGCTGGCGCGCACGGTCACCAGCTCACCGACCAGGACTGGTTGGAGGAAGTTCATGCGGTCCATCCCGGCCGTGACCACCCGGCGACCGCAGTGGCGGATCGCCGCGACGCCGGCCACCTCGTCGCACAGCTTCATGATCGTCCCCCCGTGCACGTTCCCCGCCATATTCGCCTCGAGGATGCCCATCCACTTGGTGAGCACCGAGTGCGACTCAGATGGCGGGCGCGGGTCCAACTAGGCACTAGTCTACGGCGGACCCCAGCGATCCACGAGCCCACCAGGAGGCACGTTTCCATGGCAGGTCTTGCCGGCCGGATGTCCACAGTGTTCAAGTCGAAGATCTCGAGGATGCTCGACAAGAGCGAGGATCCGGGCGAGACGCTCGACTACGGCTATCAGAAGCAGGTCGAGCTGCTGCAGAACGTGAAGAAGGGGATCGCCGATGTGGTGACCTCCAAGAAGCGCCTGCAGATGCAGTCGACCAAGCTCGAGCAGTCGGTCGTCAAGCTCGACACCCAGGCACGCCAGGCCATGTCGCAGGGCCGCGAGGACCTTGCCCGTGCCGCTCTCGAGCGCAAGACCGTCGCTCAGACCGAGCTGCAGTCGCTCGACACCCAGATCAACGAGTTGGAGACCCAGCAGGAGCAGTTGACCGTCAACGAGCGCAAGCTACGCACGAAGATCGAGACCTTCCGGACCAAGAAGGAGGTCATCAAGGCCCAGTACTCCGCCGCGGAGGCCCAGGTCAAGATCTCGGAGGCCGCCAACGGCGTGGGGGAGGAGATGGCCGACCTGGGGCTGGCCATCCAGCGCGCCGAGGACAAGACCGAGAACATGCGCGCCCGGGCCGGTGCCGTCGAGGAGCTCGAGGCGGCCGGCACCTTCGATGACATCACCCAGCTCGGCGGCGGGCAGGACGACATCGATCGTGAGCTGGCCCAGATCGGCGGCAGTGCGCAGGTCGACGACGAGCTGGCCAAGATGAAGGCCGAGTTGGGGACCGGCGGGGGCGAGTCGCCCCAAATCGAGCAGGGTCAGAAGGAGGGCGCGTGATCGTCCGTATCGCCGGTGAGGGGCAGTTCCGGCTCCCCGACGAGGACGCCGAGCGCCTGAACGAGCTCGACAACCGCGCCGTGAGCGCGGTGGACTCCGGTGACGAGGCCGGCTTCCGGGAGCTGTGGAGCCAGATGCTGGATCTGGTCAAGAGCGACGGCCGGGATCTGGACGGCGACGATCTGGAGGAGTCGGACGTGATCCTCCCCCCGCGCGACATCTCCTTCTCAGAGGCCATGGCGGAGTTCACCGGCGAGGGCCTGATCCCCGACTGAGGCTCTCCGGTCCGGTGCTCGCCGGAGACTCTCCGGTGCGGTGCTCGCCGGAACGGCGTTCCGGCTGCGCTCCTCCCCGGGTGCGTTCCGGCTGCGCTCCTCCCCGTAGGTTACTGCTCGTCGAGCGCCAGCAGGTCGCCGATGTCGAGCAAGTCGCGATCGCGGCCGGTCGCGGCCTTGAGCCTGATCAGGTCGTTTCGCGAAGCGACCACTACCGTCACGCCGTCGACCTCGACCTCCAGCGCGCGGGCGCGCAGGTCCGGGTAGAGGCGGCGGTATTGCGCCGCGGCCAAGACGTCGACCTGCCCCGCAGCGGTGTCGAAGCGCATGTTGGCGTCGCGCTCGAGGAGCGCCCCGGTGATTGCTACGTCGGGTTCACCCGCCGGCTGTGCGCCCAGGGTTCCGAGGGCCGCGGCGAGTCGCTCGCGGTTCCCGGCGTCCGGTGACGGAACGATGTCGATGTCGATCGTCGCGCGGACGACGCCGTGCGCGACCACCGCCATGCCGCCAACCGTGACGTAGTCGACGTGCGCGTCGCGGAGAGAGGCGAAGATGTCCGCCGGCCGGAACTCGTTCACCGGGCCTTTCCGCGCAGGCGTGAGGCAAATGCGGCAAGCCGGAAGCCCTCCCGGAGTCGCTCTTCGATGGTCTGGCGCTGCGCTCGCTCGCGCAGCGCCGGATCGCGTTCGGAGGCGCTGCGGATCGCCGCGGAGCGGGCTACCGCGTGCGGGTCGTCGTGGGTCACCTCGAAGCCGGACACACCCGCATTCTGGTGGAATGGACATCGGAAGTTGTCGACGTGCGCACTACCGCCGGGTAGCTATGAATACGGTTGGGTGCATGCCGGCCGCGAGGCGGTCGAATGTGAACGAGCCGAGCCCCTTCCTGGACCGGTCATAGGCCACGGCGACTACCTGCTTGGCTCTTGGGGGGACCGTGCCCACGAAGTAGCCGAAAGGCTGGCTGATTCCGGCCGTTCTCAGCGCGGACCGATCGTCGATCCGAATCAGAGTCGCTTGGCTTTGAGCGCGGGGTCCGCCCGGAGGGCGGTAGCGCAGCATCACTCGACCGACGTCGGGCGCCGTCTCTCCGTACAGCTCGAGCGGCGCCCCAGGTGATCGCCTGACGATCGCTGAACCACCGATCGCTGCCCGGGCCGGAGGAACCCGTTCGCTCGGCGCACGACCGCAGGCCCGCGTCCCGCCAGGCAAGCCGGCGATGAAGATGCACGGGCCGCCTGTGTCTTTCCACGAATAGAGCTGAACCTCTCGGCCGGTGGAGGTCTGCCCGCAGCCGATGATCACTGCCGGTCTTCCCGACCCAATGCCCGCCCGCTTGCGCTCTGCTCCTACGTCACACGGAGGCTCCTCGGCAGTCGTCGCTCGGTCACGCGGGTTGCTTGCAGCTCGATCACCTGATTCGCAGCCGACCACGAGCGCCATGCTGCCGAGCAGCGCCACTCCAGACAAGAGCAAACCCAGGCTCCTTCGCACAGTCATGACGGACATACGCCCTCTGGACTACGAGAAGTCCCGACCAGAACCCCTACAGCGGGATCTCCCACAGCGGGAACCAGCGCGTGGTCTCGGCCTCGAAGGGCAGTTCGCGCTCGAGTTGGGCCTTGAGCCTCAGCTCGCGCTCGGTGTCGCGCTGCTGGGTGCCGCCCGAGGGCACGAAGGGGTAGAACGAGCCGCGCTTGAAGTTGTAGATGAAGTAGACGCGTTGGTGCTTCCCACCTGCTGAATCCTCGAACGGGAAGACCGCGGCCAGCAGGCGCTCGCCGTAGCCGCCGCCCTGCAGCTCGGTCGAGATCGTGTTCAGCGACACCACGAGATCCTCGAAGTCGGGGTCGCGGAGGATGATCCAGCGGTAGCCGAACTCGTCGTCGGCCGACTCCAGCTCGGAGTCCTGCTCCTCGCTCACTCCCGAGAGCAGCTCCTGGGCGTCGCGCAGGATCTGCTCGAAGTCAGCGGTGTTGAGCGGCTGGAAGACGATCCCGGCCGAGCCTGTGCTGGTCATGCCCAGCTCGGTCTGCAGCGTCACGTGGGCGGTGGTCATCGCGAACAGGCGATCGGGCGCCACGCCCTTGAGCTTCTTGCCCCCGCCGAGGATCGCGTCGAGGAAGCCCACCCTTAGGCCCGTCTACGTCGTGATGCCCGACTGGAGGGAGCCCTCGAGACGCTGCAGGCGCTCGATGCGCTTCTCCATCGGTGGGTGGGTGGAGATGAGCGTCTGGATCGCGCCCTTCACGCTGGTGGGCACGATGAAGAACGCGTTCATGCGCTCGGCCTCGCGCAGGTCCTTGGTCGGCGTGGCCTCCATCGCGCCCGCGATCTTCATCAGGGCCGAGGACAGGGCACTGGGCCGGCCCGTGACCAGCGCCGCGCCGCGGTCGGCCGCGAACTCGCGATAGCGCGACAGGGCGAGCATCAGGAAGAACGAGATGACGTAGACGGCGAACGAGGCGGCCAGGATCACGAGGAAGGGCATGCCTCCGTCGTCGTCGTCGCCACCGCCGCCGAAGAAGAACGCGAACTGCATGATCATCGAGGCGATGCTGGCGAAGAAGCTGGCGACGGTCAAGATCAGTACATCGCGGTTCTTCACGTGCGCAAGCTCGTGGGCCATCACACCCTCGAGCTCGGCGGGGCTGAGGGCGTTCATGATGCCCGTCGTCGCGCACACGGTGGCGTTCTTCTGCGAGCGTCCCATCGCGAAGGCGTTGGGCATCGTGGTGTCCGCCACGGCGATCTTCGGCTTGGGCAGATCGGCCTGGATGCACAGCCGCTCGATCATCGCGTGCAGGCCCGGAGCTTCCTGGGGAGAGACCTCTTTGGCGCCCATCGAGGCCAGCGCGAGCTTGTCCGAGAGAAAGAGCTGCGAGAGCGTGAGCGCGCCGATCACCACGACCATCACACCGACACCGGCGCCCGCCGAGAACAGGACAGCAGCGAAGGCCACGTAGAGCAGCCCGAGCAGGAACATGGTGACCAGCATCCGCACCTGAAGGCCGGTGTCACGGGGAAAGATCGCCTTCTGGGTCGGCATGAGAGGAAGTGTAGTGAGGGGGGTTGCCGCCCTGACGCGGGTCGGCGTGCGGGGCAAGCCCCGTCTCGCACGATCTCTTGCAGGGGCAGGATTCGAGGCTGAAAAGCGACGGCCGCGTGCTAGGTTGCCCCAGTCTCGCGCGCTGGAATTGCCTGCATAACGCAGGTAAACAGCGCAACTTGTCGAGGGTGAGCTTGGCCCTCCATCCGTCATGTTGAAGAAGACCTTCTGGGTACCCATCGCGCTGGCCTTCGCGGCCTATCTCCTGCTGCCGCTGCCCGGCCAGTCCGCTCCCCTATCCGAGCGCATCGACAAGAAGCGCGAGCAGGTCGACAAGAAGAAGCAGGTCGAGGGTGTGCTCTCGACCACCATCCAGCGCTATGACAACCGCATCGACAGCCTTCAGGGAGAGATCAACGGCACCGAGCAGCAACTGGTGGGGGTACAGCAGGAGCTGGACGCCAAGCGGGCCGAGCTCCTGCGCGTGCGCGACGAGCTCGAGGTGGCGCGCGACCGTCTCGAGCGCGCCCGCGCGAAGCTGAAGCTGGCCCGCGAGGCTCTGGCCGACCGGCTGATCGAGCTCTACAAGGCGGATCAGCCCGATGCGCTCACGGTGGTGCTCGAGGCCGACGGCTTCGACGACCTGCTGGAGCGAACGGAGTTCCTCGAGCTGATCTCCGACCAGGACCGCGACATCGTCGAGCGCGTGCGCGCGCTCAAGGAGCGCACCGAGCGCGAGGAGGCCCGGCTCGCCAAGCTCGAGCAGGCTGCAGAGGACGCCGCGGAGGTGGTGTTGAGCCGCCGCAACGAGATCGCCGCGTCGCGTGACCGCCTGGCCGCCGCCCAGGGTGAGCTGGTCACCGTGCGCAACGACCGCCGCGGCGCGCTCGGCGAGGTCCGCGCGAGCCGCACGAGGCTCGAGGGCGACCTCGACGAGCTCGAGGCCGCGCAGGCCCGCGTCACCCAGAAGCTCTCAAGTGCACCCGCTCAGCCCGCGGGGGCGATCCGTCAGGGCACCGGCAGCCTGATCTGGCCGGTCAACGGACCGGTGGTCTCGCCGTTCGGCATGCGCTGGGGCCGGCTGCACGCCGGCATCGACATCGCCGCGCCGGCGGGCACCCCGATCCGGGCGGCCGACTCCGGCACTGTCATCCTGCTCGGGGTGGTCTCCGGTTACGGCAACTACACCTGCGTCCAGCACGGGGGGAGCCTCTCCACCTGTTACGCGCACCAGTCGAGCTTCGCGACGTCCCAGGGGGCCTCGGTGAGCCAGGGCCAGGTGATCGGCTACGTGGGCTGTACTGGGCACTGCTTCGGAGACCACGTGCACTTCGAGACGCGCGTGAACGGCGTTCCGGCGGACCCCTTCGGCTATCTGTAGGGACCTTTCGGCGGGCCGCATTCGTACTTGGGAAGATGCGATTCGCTTTGCTCGCTGCCTTGGTGCTCCCCGTGCTCGCAGGCTATGAGGGCGGTGACTCGAGGCCGGAAGGGCCCCCCGGAAGGCTGCCGAGCAGGCTGAACGGGCTCGCGGGGCTCGGCGCGAATGCCGCGTCCGGTACGGCGGTCGCCGTCCGTTGTCCATCCTGGTTGTCGCGCGGAGCGTGGGGAGGCCGGGCGCTGCGCGATGCCAAGTGCGAGTACTTGTTCGACCTCAACCGCCGTGCGAACGCCAGCGTCGAAGCGCAGCGAATCGAGCACCTCGAATGACTGCCGCCGGGTCCTAGCAGTCCGTCGGGATCGATCACCACCAGCGCGTAGAAGTGCCGTCCAGCGTCGGTGAAAGCTGGTGCGATGATCTTGCCAAGCGGCTCCCGCGCGTCCAGTCGGGCGGATGGCCGCTAGCCTGCGCCAAGTGCTCCCGGAGCTGGAACTGGGCCCCGTCACCCTGCAGACGTTCGGCATCTGCTTCGCCCTGGGCTTCCTCGCCTCGGGCGCCCTCTTCGCGCGGCGCCTCCAGGAGCTGGGCAAGCCGCCCGACTGGGCTTACGAGGCCGTCTTCTCGGCCATGGTGGGCGGGCTTGTGGGCTCGCGGATCGACTACCTGATCCAGAACTACGACAAGGTGTCCGACGACCTGCTCGCAGGCGTGGTCTCGGGCTCTGGCCTGGTGTGGTTCGGCGGCCTGCTGGGCGGCGCCCTCGGCGTGGCCCTGTGGGCCCGGTGGCGTGGCTTTCTCGAGTTGCGGACCTGCGACGCCGCGGTGCCCGTCTTGGCGCTGGGCTATGCGATCGGCCGCGTGGGCTGCCAGCTCTCGGGGGACGGCGACTACGGCCGCGCGACCGACCTGCCATGGGGGATGGCCTACCCTGACGGCACGGTCAAGACCACCGAGCAGGTGCATCCCACGCCGGTGTTCGAGACCGTGGCGATGGGACTGGTGGCGCTCTTGCTGTGGAACCTTCGCGACCGCTTTCGGCCCGGTGTGCTGTTCGCGACCTACCTGGTCCTCGCCGGACTCGAGCGGCTGCTCATCGAGGTGATCCGCCGAAACGACGCCGTGTTCGCCGGGCTGACGCCCGCACAGCTCTTCAGCGTGGCCATGATCGCCGGCGGCGCTGCCCTGTTCATGCGTCTGCGCGGCGCGCCCCCCGAGCCACGCCTGGCCTGAGCGCCCCCCGTGGGCGGGGCGTCCCCGCTCCCACCGCGGCGGCCGCGCACAGGGCCAGCGCCACCGAGGCGCCGGCGGCGCTGCTGAGGTGGTGTGAGGCGTAGATGCCGGCGACCCCTGCCAGCGCGGCCACCACAGCTCCCGCGATCACCGCCGCGCCCGGCCCGCTCACGTGGCGCCTGACGGCCACGGCGGGCGCCACGAGCACTGCGAGAACGAGCAGGCTGCCCAGCCCCTGCACCGCGACAGCCAGCCCCGTGGCCAGAAGAGCCAGCAGGGCCAGGCGCACTCGCTGGGGTGCAGGCCCCCCGCTCCCGGAGCCGGTGGCGTCGAAGGCGAGCGCGCTGAGCGGGCGGTGCAGCGCCACCAAGGCCGCGCCGCCGAGCAGGGCCAGGGCGCCGGCGGCGATCAGGTCGGCGTCGGTGACCCCCAGGGGATCCCCGAACAGGAGCTCCTCCAGGCGGGCGGGGGTCGCGGGGGCCAGCGCGAGCAGCGCGCCGAGGCCGAACAGCCCGGTGACTGCCACCGCGGTGGCGGTGTCGGAGCCGATCCTCTCGTCGCGGCCGGCCAGCCACACCGCAACTGCCGCCACCCCCACGCTGGCCGCGGCGCCCAAGAGCAGCGGCACGCCGGCCAGGGCGGCGAGCACCAGGCCGGGCAGCAAGCCGTGGCCGAGCGACTCCGCCGGGTAGCTCAGACGAAAGCTGGTCACCCAGAAGCTGAGCGCTCCGGAGAAGCCACCGAGCAGCAGGACCTCGAGCATCGCCCGGCGGTCGATGCCTGAGCGCCAGGGGTCCAGGAGCAGGTCGAGCGCGTCCAACGGTCAGTGCTCGTGGTGTCCGACGGCGATTGCGCGCACCGGCCGCCCGTCTTCCTCGAGCACCACGATCTCGCTCCCGTAGGTGGCCTCCAGCACCTCCCGGGAGAGCGCCTGGCCGGGCGGTCCGAAGGCGATCTGGCGGCGGTTGAGGCACAGCACGAAGTCAAAGCCCCGGGCGCTCTCGACGTCGTGCGTCGATACGAGCAGGGTGCGCCCCTCGTCGCGCAGGTCCGCAAACAGCTCGGTGATCTGCCCGGCGCTTGCTGGGTCGATACCGGCCAGCGGCTCGTCGAGTAGCAACACGGGCGCGTCCTGCACCAGAGCCCGGGCGATCAGCACCCGCTGGCGCTGGCCCCCCGAGAGCGCACCGAAGCGCGTGCGAGCCTCGCTTTCGAGACCCACGCGCGCCAGGGCTTCACGCGCCGCGGCGCGCTCGGAGCGCCGTGCGGGCAACCACCAGCGGCCGTTGGCGAGAGCGCCCATCAGCGCGACATCGAGGGCGCTCACCGGGAAGTCGAGCCGGGTGCGTTCTGTCTGGGCCACGTACGCCGGGCGGCCCGGCGCGGCCACCTCCCCGCCCAGGGGCGCCAGCTCGCCGACCAGCGCCCGGAAGAGGGTGGTCTTGCCGCCGCCGTTGGGGCCGAGCACGCAGACCGCGCTGCCCGGGTCCGCGGAGAATTCGAGGTCGCGCAGCACGGCCTCACCGTCGTAGCCGAGCACCGCGGCGCGGGCGACCACGCGGCTCACGCGGCCCCCTCGACCGCCGCGGCGCGCGCCCGCGGCGCACCGACCCGGCGCAGACCCAGCAGGCCGGCACAGATCGCGTAGAGCCCCGCCCCGAGCACGGCGACTGCCGGCCCCGGCGGAACGTCGAGCCACAGCGAGACATAGAGGCCCGCCACGCCCTGAAGGACGGCGATGCTGACCGACCACCGCAGGAGGGCGCCGACATCCCCGGCGAACAGGCGCGCTATGGCCCCCGGCACGACGAAGATCGAGGCCACGAGCAACGCCCCCACGGCCGGCAGGGCCGCCACAGCCGCCACGGCTATGAGCACCAGCAGCAGAAGGTCGGCGCGTGAGGCCGGTAACCCGAGGGCCCGGGCGCCCTCCAGATCGAAGCCGGCGGCGCTCCACGCGCGGCCCAGCACCACGGTGGCACCAGCCGCGAGCGCTGCGGTCAGCCCGGCCAGCACCAGGTCCCCCCCGTCCAGGCCGATCGCGGTGCCGAACAGCAGCCGGTCGACCGAGCCCGGGGACTCGAACACGTCGCTGGCCAGCACCACTCCGCAGGCAAGGGCGAAGACGAGCCCCAGCGCGGTTGCGGCATCGCCCGGATCGCGCCCGCCGCGGCCGACTCGTTCCACCGCTCCCGCGTACCCGAGCGCGACCGCGAGCGCGGCGAGCCGGGGGCTGAAGCCGGCGGCCTCTGCCACGACCAGGCCCGGGAACGTGGCGGTGCCGACCGCGTGGGAGAAGAAGGCCAGGCGCCGCAGGACGATCCACGCGCCGAGCAATCCACCCGCCACCGCCAGCAGGACCAACTCGCCGAAGGCGAAGCGAACGGAGCGCAGCTCCACGAGATCGACGGGCGAGGGGAGGGTGCCGAGCACGTCCACCGCCCAGAGCCTAAATGAGATCCATTCTCGACAAGGCTTGATATGCTCAAGCCCTTCAGCTCCGATGCCGAAGAAGAAAGGCGTGCTTACTCTCTTCAAAGACCCGCGGGCCTACCTGGCGGGCCTGAGCACCACGGCGATTCTCGGCTTGGGCGCCGTCATTCTCCTCGTCACAGTCACGTCGCTCGTCGCCTTCAGCGGCTGGAGCCCCACGGGACGCCCTGATGACGTGGGCGACCTCACCCTCAAGGCCCCCCCGGCTCCCGATCGTGAGGCACAGTCCGGGGTACGGTCGGTTTCGGCGGCCGCGAAGGCTGCCCGGGGACCGGTGTCCGCGCCCGGTACAGCGCGGGCCGTCGTGGCGGGCGACCGCGCCTCCGGCGGCCTCGCCTCGCCCTCGCCCCCGCCCGCGATCACACCGCCGCTCGCCGACGCCCAGCCCGTACCCGAGAGCAGCACCGTCCCGCTGGCCGGCCCGGCGCCCGCCAACCCGGCGCCACCGCCCGGCGCCGAGCCGAGCCCGCCGCTTCCCATTACCGGCCTGAAGCGAGTGACCGGCCGGGTGAGGCAGCTCTCGGGAGATCTCACCCACGGCCTGGGAGGCTCTGTCCTCAAGGGTGTGACCGACCAGGTCGGGCTGACCACCGACAACCTCACCGGCGGTCTGGACGGCACGTTCGAACAGCTCGATCCCAACCTCAACGACACCATCGGTGATCCCTTGAACGATGTGTTGCAGGACCCTGGCGGCGACATCCTGAACGGCGTGTTGCGGGCCCCCCCTCGCTTCTCCCTGAGCATCGTCGCTACGGCCCCTCGGCCCGCCGAGCCAGCGCTCGCTCGATGAAGCGCGCAGAAAGGTTCTGGATCTCCAGATCGTGCTGCAGGGAGCGGTGATGCCCGCCGGGCAACAGCAACAGGCGCTTGGGCTCGGAGGCCATCCGGTGCAGCTCCTCGCTGACCGTGTATGGCACGAGCTCGTCGCCGCGCGCGTGCAGAAGCAGCAGGTCGGTATCGGGACCCAGAGCGGCGGCCGCGCCGTAGAGGTCAAGCGATGCGAGCCAGGGCTCCATCGTGTCGAGGTCGAAGGCATCCGGCGGGATGTGCCCCGAGCGCAGGCCTCGAAGCAGCACCTCCTCGGGCGCTGGGCAGATCGCCACGACGGCGGACACCGCGGGATCGAGAGCGGCTGCGTGGATGGCGCAGAAGCCGCCCATGCTCGAACCGCGCAGCGCCACCTCGGGCGCGTGCTCGCGCACCAGGTCGCACATCGCCAGCACGTCGCCGAAGGCGGCGGGTCCGAAGGCGCCTTCCGAACGGCCATGGCCGCGGGCGTCGTAGGCCACGGCCACGAGGCCGTATGAGCGGCACATCCGGCCGAAGTCGTAGTGGCTCTCCTTGGTCGAATCGGCTCCGTGGAGGATCACCACGCCGCCGGTAGCCGGGCGACTCGGGACAAAGAGCGCGTAGGAGAGCCCGTCGCGGGTGCCGAGCTCGGGCGGCTGCGGCGGCGCGTGCTTCATAATCGCCAACCCTATGGCCACCGGCGACGCGGAGCAGGCCCTCGTCCAGGCCGGGGCCCCCGAGCTCCCCGGCGGGCTGGCCCGCGTCTATCCCCGGGGCACGCGAATCAACTCAGCGGGCCGGATCGAGATCGGCGGCTGCGACACCGTCGAGCTGGCTCGGCAGTTCGGAACCCCCGCCTACGTCTACGCCGAGGACGACATGCGGGCGCGGGCCAGGGAGACGATGGAGGCCTTCGCGGCTCGCACCGAGGCCTTCGAGGTCGTCTACGCGAGCAAGGCCTTCCCCTGCACGGCGGCGCTGAGGATCTTCGCCGAGGAGGGGCTCGCCTGCGACGTCGCGTCCGGGGGTGAGCTGCGCGCGGCGCTCGGGGCGGGGTTCGCGCCCGGGCGGATCTACATGCACGGCAACAACAAGACAGAGGCCGAGCTCGAGTTCGCCCTCGCCAGTGGCGTGGGGCAACTCGTAGTGGACTCCCTCGACGAGATCGACCGCCTCGAGCGGATGGCCGGCGCGCGCGACCAGCCGGTGTTGCTGCGGGTCACGCCGGGAATCGACACCGATACCCACGCCAAGATCCAGACGGGCCAGCTCGATTCGAAGTTCGGGATTCCCCTGGCCCACCTGGAGCGGGCGGTAGAGCGCTGTGGCGCGGCGGGCCTGGCGCTGCGCGGCCTGCACGCTCACATCGGCTCCCAGGTCAACGACCTGAGCGTCTACGAGGCTCTCACCGACGTCCTGCGCGACATAGGTGAGTACCCGCTGCTCAACCTGGGCGGCGGATTCGCGATCGCCTACACCCGTGAGGACCGCCCTCCGGCCGTCGCGGAGTACGCCGAGGCGATGCTGCGCCGCGCCCCGGCGGATGTGAGGGTGCTCTGCGAGCCCGGCCGCTCGCTGGTGGGCAACGCCGGCGTGACCCTCTACACCGTGGGCACCGTCAAGGAGATCCCAGGCGTGCGCACCTACGTTTCGGTCGACGGCGGCATGTCCGACAACATTCGCCCGATGCTCTACGGGGCCACCTACGAGGCCGACCTGGCCGAGCGCATCGGTGACTCAGACCCCTGTCGCCTGGTGGGGATGCACTGCGAGTCGGGCGACGTGCTGGTGCCCGAGGCCGGGCTGGAGGGCCCCCGCCCGGGGGACGTGCTCGCGGTTGCGGCCACAGGCGCGTACGGTCACGCGATGGCCAGCAACTACAACGTGGTGCCCCGCCCGCCGGTGATCTTCTGCCGCGGCGGCCAGGCGCGCGTCGTGGTACGCCGCGAGACCTACGACGACCTGACGCGGCGTGACGTCGAGTAGTGCCGGGGGCGCGAGCCCCGGGATCGCTCCTTTTCGCGTAGGCGTTCTCGGCGCCGGCACGGTGGGCGCCGCATTCCACGAGCTGGTGGAGTCGCGCGCGGACGCCATCGCCGCCGAGACGGGCCTGCGGCCTGAGATCTCGGGCGTGCTCACCCGCAGCAGCGGCGATTTCGAGGACATCCTCGCGCGCAGCGACCTGATCGTCGAGCTGATCGGCGGCACCGACCCGGCTCTCGACTACGCGCTGGGCACGCTCCGAGCCGGACGGCACCTGGTGACCGCCAACAAGCAACTGCTCTCGCGCCACTCGGAGGAGCTGTTCGCGGCTGCGGGTCAAGCCGGCGTGCAGCTGCGCTTCGAGGCCTCGGTCGCCGGTGTCGTGCCGGCGATCCGGGTGATCTCCGAGACCCTCGCGGCGGCCCATATCGAACGGGTGCACGGGATCGTCAACGGCACCACCAACTTCATCCTCACCGCCATGGAGCGTACGGGCGCGTCCTATGAGGCGGCCTTGGCCGAGGCTCAGGAGCTGGGTTACGCCGAGGCCGACCCGACCGAGGACGTGACCGGCAAGGACGCCGCGGCCAAGATGACGATCCTCGCGCGGCTGGCCTTCGGCGCGCCGGTCAGCCTCGACGACGTCCCGTACGAGGGGATCGAGGGGGTGACCGCGGAGGACATCGCCTACGCGCGCGAGCTGGGGCTCTCGCTCAAGCTGATCGGCAGCGCGGAGCGGGTCGATGGCGGCCTGTCGGTGCAGGTATACCCCGCGTTCCTCTACGCCGGACACCCGCTGGCGGCGGTAAACGGCTCGTTCAACGCGGTCACGATCGAGTCGCCCGACATCACAGAGATCACGCTCTCGGGGCCGGGGGCGGGTGGCAGCCAGACCGCGTCCGCGGTGCTCGGCGATGTGATCTCGGCCATGATCCCACCGGCCTTCAACCCGCCGCCGGCCGTGCCGCTGCCCCTGGTTCGCGACCGCGAGTCGGCGTTCTACCTCCACGTCGAGGTGGCAGACCGACCGGGCGTCCTGGCCCAGGTGGCGGAGATCCTCGGCCTGCAGGGCGTCTCGCTGGAGTCGCTGGTGCAGAGGGGAATCGGGCCCGACGCCCGGCTGGCGATGGTCATGCACCCGGTGCTGGAGTCGCGCTTTCGCGCCGCCGTCGAGTTGATCGGGCGGCTGGACTTCGTTCGCTCGGCGCCCAGGGTGATTCGCGTGATCTCGGAAACGTTCGAGTGAGCCTCTGGCGTTACGCGGACCGGCTTCCCGTCGAGCCTTTGGTGACACTCGACGAAGGGGATACGCCGCTTGTCCGTGCTCCGTTCCTGTCGTCGCGGACGGGCTGCGACGTGTGGCTCAAGGTGGAGGGCGCCAACCCGACCGGCTCGTTCAAGGACCGGGGGATGACCGTGGCCGTGTCAGCCGCGGTGCGCGAGGGCGCGGAGGCCGTGGTCTGCGCGTCGACCGGCAACACGGCCGCGAGCGCGGCCGCCTACGCGGCGCGGGCGGGCCTGAGGGGCGCGGTGATCGTGCCCGAGGGCAAGATCGCCACCGGCAAGCTGGCGCAGGCGCTGATGCACGGCGCGCGCGTGGTGGCGCTGCGCGGCAACTTCGACCAGGCGCTCGCGCTGGTGCGTGAGCTGGCCGAGCGGCACCCGATCTCGCTGGTCAACTCCGTCAACGACTTCCGCATCGAGGGTCAGAAGACCGGCGCCTTCGAAGTGTGCGACCAGCTGGGCGAGGCACCCGACGTGCTGTGCGTGCCCGTCGGAAACGCCGGCAACGTGACCTCTTGGTGGCGTGGCTTTCAGGAGTACGGCGTGGCTCCGCGGATGCATGGCTATCAGGCGGCGGGCGCGGCGCCACTGGTGCGAGGTGCGCCGGTGCAGAACCCGGAGACCGTGGCATCGGCGATCCGCATCGGCCACCCCGCCCGCTGGGAGGACGCGATGAACGCCGTCACCGGCTCGCGGGGAGAGATCCGCGCCGTAACCGACGACCAGATCCTCGAGGCTTATGACCTGCTGGCCTCCCGCGAAGGCGTGTTCTGTGAGCCGGCATCGGCTGCGTCGGTTGCGGGCCTGCTGGCCCACGGGGCGCAGGGGCGGGTGGTGTGCGTGCTCACCGGGCACGGGCTCAAGGACCCCCAGACCGCGATGAACCGCGCCTTCTCGGTGATCCCGTGCGACGCCACTTTCGACGCGGTCGAGGACGCGGTGATGGGGGAGCCCGGATCTCCGCCGGACATCGCGGACCCACGAACCGCCCCATGAACCGCCGCCGTTTCGTCCGCGTGCCCGCCTCCTCGGCCAACCTCGGCCCGGGCTACGACACGCTGGCCGCCGCCCTCTCGCTCGGCCTCGAGCTGGAGGTGGAGGAGTCGGGCGGGTTCGCCGTTGAGTGTGATGTGCCGGGCGTGCCGCTCGACCGCTCCAACCTCTGCGTGCGCGCCTTCGAGGTGCTGCGGCCGATCGAAGATCAGATCTTCCGGATCAGGTCTGAGATCCCGGTGTCCGCGGGCCTGGGCTCCAGCGCCGCGGCGATCGTGGCGGGTCTCGCCGCCGCCGACCACATGTACGAGCTCGACGCACCCATCTTCGAGCTGGCCCGCGAGCTGGAGGGCCATCCCGACAACGTCGCCGCCGCACTGTGCGGGGGCTTCGTCGTGTGCGCCGGTGACGAGCCCGCCCGCTTTGACCCGCCCGAGGGGCTGGAGGGAGTGATCGCGATTCCGCCCGACCCATTGACCACCTCCGATGCGCGCGCGGCGCTGCCGGCCGAGATTCCGCTGGCCGACGCCGTTCACAACATTGCCCACGCATCACTGCTCGTGCTGGGCCTGGCCCGTGACGACTTCTCGCTGATCGAGCGCGGCCTGAGCGACCGCGTTCACCAGGATCGCCGCGCGCACCTCTATCCGCGCTCGATGGAGCTGCTGGAGCTGGCGCGCGAGCTGGGTGCGGCGGGGGCCACGATCTCGGGCGCGGGCCCCTCGGTGCTGTTCTGGTGTCACTGGCAGCAGACGGGCGCTCTGCTGGCCGCGCTGTCCGAGCGGGCGGGCGACTGCGACTCACGCCGCGTCACGTTCGTCGCGAGCGGTGCCGACGTGAGCGAGATCGAGTGAGCGAGAAGCGGGTCGAGGCGGCGGGGGGCGTGGTTCGCGACGAGGACGGGCGAGTGCTGCTCGTGCACCGCCCCCGCTACGACGACTGGACGCTGCCCAAGGGCAAGCTCGACCCGGACGAGACCTTCGAGCAGGCGGCGCTGCGCGAGGTCCAGGAGGAGACCGGCCTGCGCTGCACGCTCGGCCGCGAGCTGGCCACCACCACCTACCGCGACAACAAGGACCGCCCGAAGGTCGTGCGTTACTGGCTGATGGAGGTGGAGAAGGGTCAAGGGGGGGCACCGCCCACCTTTGCAACCCCCCAGTCGGGTCAAAGGGGGGCACCGCCCCCCTTTGCAACCCCCCAGTCGGGTCAGAGGGGGGCATCGCCCACCTTTGCAACCCCCCAGGGCGGGGAGTTCGAGCCCAACGACGAGGTCGACGAGGTGTGCTGGCTACCGCTCGCCGAGGCGGTCGAGGCGCTCACCTACGACCGCGACCGCGAGGTCCTTGCGCGGCTCACTCAG
>JAABUS010002268.1_pt1 | contig 37020 bp, 43 predicted proteins | sample 5560161 | NCBI WGS metagenome assembly JAABUS01 (sample SAMN10711885, study PRJNA513376) | rock metagenome | isolation source: Antarctica rocks | place: Antarctica: Victoria Land, Trio Nunatak nord | collected 2016-01-04
TGACGGAACTGGACAGGGAGGAACGGACACTCTGAGGCTGCATAGGAGGAGGAGGGGGAGTTGGGGGGGGGGGAAGGATGGTGGGTAGAAGATGTAGGCGCCTGAAGACGTATGGGGGAAGCTGACGGGATGAGAGGGTTGTAGAAAATGAAAGAGTGGGAGCTTCGAGGGGTCCCAGCGCGGTGGCTTACCGTGGGCGTTCCTCGCGGAGGCCTGCGGATAACATCTTCGTCGAATATAGCGAGAAAACAGATATAATCATATTCAAACGTGACAGCATCATGATTAAAAACAGCGGCGAGACCGTGTCCCTTTTTGATCGCATATCAAGGAACAAGCATGTTGAGTACATTGATCAAGGCGACGTTAGTGAATGGTCACTGAATGGACAAGTGAAAACAGTAGTGCATAGCCAAGCCCGTGGCTTGATCCTTGTTCAAATTATCGAGCATAGCATTCTGCTACGCAATACTCGCCTAGAATCCAGGTCTCTTGCTTTGGGACCCAAACTTCTTTTTCTTGGGCTTAAGCGGCCCTCCAAAGCGTCCAGGCTCAGGCTGGCTAGCAGTGACCAGGCTCTGAGTCGGTTGGCTGCTTTTCTGCGTCTCCAGTGCTTGCTGCTGGCTAGCTCCCAGTGTTTTGGGCTGTGGTTGCGACGAAGACCCCCCTATATCTTGCCTCTGCCGCCTCCGGCGCCTTTCCTTGCGCTGTCTTTGCCTGGCCCTCAACTCATCTTCGCTCTCGTCGCTGATGAGAGCTTGTTGAGCGGCTTCCCAGTCGTACTTCGCTGGATCGCCGCCCACTTCCCATTGGCTGAGGAGGTTGGACATCTTCGTAGGTAGCGAGGGTTGGATCGTAAGGCTACAGTAAGCTTGTAAGCGTCGGCTGGCGGAATCTTCTGTTGCTGCAAGTGAAAAGTTGGAACTTTGTGAGTGGAGCGAGGGAGTCGGCTCAGGTGTAGGCAGACTAGCCAGCTGAGAAGAAGGCATGAAGCCAACATCCTCAGAGATTTGTGATGACGCCAGCGGAGACGAGGATCTGGCTGCCGGCTCTTTGCGCTTTCTAAGGTTACTTGCTGAGACCTTTTTCCGCATTGGGAGCGCGTATTCCAGATTTGAACCCGATTTCTCATTTCCCGGAAGTACATCATCATCTTCGACTTCTGAGACACGTACTGCATGGCTCGCAAGACACAACTGGGCGCTCAAGTCCCTCAGCAATTTCTCCAAAGCGATACGTGCCCGAGCTGGGATCCTCAGTGACAAAGGAGCAATCCAAGCTTTGATGAGACCTTCGTAGACTTGAGACAATCGTAGTTGGCCTTCGAGGCCTAGGTCTCTTTGTATGGTCAATGGCAGGAGAGACGATATGGAGACTGACTTCGCCTTTCCAGCATGATTTGAATCCTCGTTGTCATTACTTATCTTCGTGACATTTCCTACAAGATCCGCGAGATCGGCAGATGCTTTGTCGATGTCAACAACCGTAACCACTATCTTTGCTAGGTGGTGCAAGTTCTCTAATGCCGGATTTCCTATAGCCAGTATATTCTCGATCTCAGTGTAGAGGAACTCAAGTACTTCGTCGAAAGGTTTTGTTCGCGCAGGCTCCGACAATAACTCATGACTACCCTCCTCGAGCCATTCAAAGCTGAGGGTCCATGGGTTTTCATCAAAGCCATCTGACTCTGACAAGATCTCCTGATCTGAGCGCTGTGTGCGTTGGTGAATACCAAACTGTTGACCAAGATCTTTAGAGTCTGACAACCCCCAATCCAAAAGACCATTGGGAACAACGAATTCATCAGATACATTTATTGGCGTCTTGATAACCTCTCTGCGGGTCCGCAGGTCGGGTGGACGAACAATAGAACTGAAGTCCGTATTCAATGCTGCATATAAGCTCTCTGATAGCGCTAGATCGTTTGAGAGGACGCTGAGCTGATGAAAATGGATGTTGTTTTCAATGTACAATTTGCCCAAACCGGATGGAACAGCTCCATCTTTACTGTCGTATGGAACGGCTTTGAGCACAACAGCCGAGATTTGCGAATTTGCCCTCAGGCTATCAGTGCCTGTCTCGAACTTCGGTTCTGCCTGCTCCTTACTGGATAGTCTGAGAATGTAAGGGTCTGACGAAGAGGTAGCTTGTATTGGAGACGCTGTCGAGTGTACCAGAGTATAGGCCGTTGTTAAATCCCTTAGTCGAGAGTAAAGAAGAACGATGAGTGCTGTGCGATTGTGAGGATAAGCACATTGTATGGCGTGATTAGAGAAGACTTACTCGCCACGTTTTCTTCGTGCTCGGTGTTTTCTGAACTTAGAACAATATTCATGCGTAGAGAGATATCCCCTGGATCACGGAAGTGTTTCCAAGAAAGCAAGCATCTTGCACCAGACTTCGACTCTTTGCTATCGCCTTCATCCCGCACGGTTGAAATATGCAGCCAGAAAATGCTCGAAGTGGTCAGTACAAAGACGTGGTTCAGATCCGAAGGACTGGTCTTCACGTCAAGAATCCAATATATGGCCAATCTGGAGAAAATGTTCGGCACTGAAAGCTCTTCTGGATCGTCTCTGATATCGTAGACAGCAAGCTTTGTTCTGGTCGCGACAACAATCGTATTCATATCGCCAGCCCATAACACAGCTCCCCATCCGTCTGCTATTATCTTAGATTCACCATCGTTCTGTTTGGAATCGTTAGAGTGGGTGCCCTCCATCGATCTTTTGATAGTCCAGACTCCCATTTTCCTTGCTTTCATTTCAATATCCCATACTGTCCACCGGCTGCATTGGTCAAGAGTTGCGATCTGTTGATTATCCCAAGGATTGAAGGTGACATCGACGATGGGAACTCCTCCGGAGCGCTGAATCGGCAAAGTCACGACATGATTTGGATCCAGTCGAGATGCAGGATACTGAAGCCGACCCGGACGAGTAAGCTCTGGAGCAAATATTCCACGTTGCAGCAATGGCTGAAGTATAGAGATGGTACCGCCGTAGCGTACAGCAAGCCATGGCGTTGCCTCGTCGTCCATGTCCCCAAATACCAATTGCTGAATGGGAGTGCCATTTCCAGACCACCATCCTTCCTCCCCGCCTTTAATAGTAAACAAGCTCAACCCGATATGTTCGCTATCTTCCCATCTGGATTGCTCTTTCCTAAGTAGAACAAGTCTCACCGCTTCCCCTGCGGCGCCGCCAGCAATGGCAGCTATTGGCACTGTCCCAGCTCCACGACGAGTCTTTTCAACAATGGCAGCTTGGCCGAAAGCGAGTAGCTCTGATACTGCGGGGTCGTGGCTGGATGTGAGCCCAGTAACGGCTTCTGAAATTTGGGCTAGCCCTGGGAGGAGAGTCGTGCCAGGAAGCAGCTCAGGGTACTGGTGAGTGAGGTCACTGATATCCTGAGAGCGCTGGGTAGCACTTTGAGCTCCTCTGCTGTTATATATTAGAGAGCGTTCAAGGGTCAAGATTGGCTGTCCTAGAGGCCTAAGTTCTCGAGCTAGAAAGTTTAGTCTTTAGTGGTCCGTGAAGAGGATTGATTTTCGTACTGATATTGGGTTGTCTGGCGAACCGCCATTCCTGGTTGTTGGAGTCATAGATAGGCTCGCCCAAGTGACCATAATTAAGGTCAATAGGATGAGCCTCACTCATCCGGGTTTTCGTCGAGTCTTGATCCAGTGCGCGGTGCTAGGCGAAATGTCGCTTTGCATAGCGTCTGGTGACGGTCGCCAATGATTGGAGACCAATAAGATTTACGAGTGCACACGTTCAGGATTCAACGGTATGAAACCTCCAATGTAGTGAAGTTCAAAATAAAAGTAAATAGACACTTGATATCCGCCCCGAAAGCGTTAGCGCCGGCTGCTAGAATTAGGGCTTTATGCCGATGTAAACAAACCCTCGATTACACCACCACCAGCCACTACTCGAATTGATTGACGAACCTCTACCTCGCGCTCGATAACCAGTGTTCACTATCATTCAAATCTATCATGGCGACAATGTTCGAGCCTTCGCTATCCACCAGCGCAATGCGGCCCCCTCTATCTTCAGCGGACGCGCCGTCGATGGCTGACTCGCTACCCAACATCAATTTTGGATTTGACGACCTACGAGAGCGGATGGCGCGATTAACAGACAGATTCGATGATTTCATTGCTAAGGGTCGCAAGCGAGTACTTGAGGAGCGCAATCAATTTCGAATCAATGTTGCTGAGCTGCAAGGTATGGGACCTGCCCTTTGCCTCTACCACGAACTATTGGAGGGCGAAAACTAATAACAAATGCAGAGGACCAACGCATGAAAGCGAAAGACATCGAGATACTCGCCCAAAAATCAGCCCACCACGCCGCCTCGCTCTCAGCCCAAGCTTCTGAGACGGCAGAGATGCAGTCGGCCATTGCAGCTATCACCCATCAACGTGACGCACACGCACAGCATCGCGATCGCCTGCGCTCCGAGATCGCCAGCTACAACAAGCAGATCGCACAGCGCAAAGCTGGCCAAGCCCAGCATGCGAAAGAGCTAGAGGCACAATCGCGACTGAACACCCCCGAGCTGGATTTCTGGGAGACGAACCTTGGGTTAAGGATTGAAGGCGCAGGGCACGAAGATAGATTGCAGTTTGTGTTCACCAATCTGGACGAGAGAGACTGGGAAAGGGAAGCATGGTTCGAGCTAAATACGGAAAAGAGGGACTATGCTGTCGCTTCATGTCGGCCGAAAATGGACGAAGGGGAGGTCGAAGCGATTGTCGAGAGGTTGAACGAGAGCAGGGATCTTGGAGCGTTCATGAAAGCCATGAGGGAAGCTTTCTTGAAAGCGATGAAATGATAAACCTGTATGAGCGACTTGTGTATGATTGCTGTGACGGATGCAGCAAAGGCCAGGTGTACTTAGCGCAGGGAATAGCTGGTGAAAACAGTACAAATGTAAGCATTGTTGGGTTCTTATCTTACCATACGCTCTGATTTTTGTGGCTATCTGTCAGACAGTATGTTGGGTATAAAATCAAGAGCAGGCTTTGCGGCATTGATGGCTTTGATTCGAGAAGACCTCCTTGTAGGTACGACAGGCACTGCTCTTGAAGCCTGAAAAGATGTTCCTGACGTTGCTTTTACTTCGATGCCTTTACAAGACATACAGTGAACCACAGCAGCAGCAGCGCCATCAGGATCGTGAACGGCACTTCCGCAACCCGGGCAGGGCAATCTTTGGCGAGTAGTGTTGCGAATATACCTGTTACCTTGACGATCTTTATGGGTTTGTCGGAGGAGGTTATTTGCTTTTTGGTCGCTCTCAAGGAGTTGTATCAGAGTGCTGTATCGACAAGCGTGGCACCTGTGGCCACAATCCATCAGACCTCTGCAGATACAGCTTGAAAAGCCTTCCGGATTTCGCCGAGTTTCATAAAGCTGGCATTTTCGACAGAGAGGAACTTCATGACCTTTCTGAGTTCTGTGCTGCTCGTCTGGTAAGAAGTATCTGGCAGCACTTCTTACGCACCGCCTGCAAATATCACCGCGGCATGGCTGCGCTCCATTGGGGTCAAGGCGCGGTGGTATTCCTGTGCAACTTGCGATATAGACACTGTCAAGTGGACCGATGTAACAACCTATGTCTGCAGGTAGTCTCTTTCCATAGCATCGTCCCCCAAGCAGACGAAGAGTGGAATTCTGATAAGTCACTGCAGCAACGTTAGGGGTTATATAATTCAGGGTATCCCTAACTTCTCCCCTGACGATCTCATCTAATCGTCTGTTGGCCCTCCTTAAGTGTCTCGCATCTCTAATGTTAAGGTATCGAAAGATTCCGTCCTGGAAAGTGTAGGCTGCATCTCCAGAATTAAGTAGGATTGATATTGTAGACTCACCTGGTCGATTTGGGTCATTGAGAAGGCTCTGTAGCTCGGACATGGTCAATACTCGCTGTAGGAAGGAATGGAGGATTTAGTGCTGCGAAAACAACAGAATAGACCATTGTTGAAAGCGAAGGACTTTCGCTCCATAGAGCGTATCGCTCTATAACAAAGGCCTCTCCTGAACGTTGTGGAAATGCGTCGTTAAAGGACGGCCAAGCGCGAACAATGAAGAACAAGGAGACACTTTTCAAACGTGGGATCTGGTCAAGAAAACGTTGTTTGTCGGTATCCTGCGGCTCTTCAAAACAACTAGTGAACAAGGGAATCATTGAATAGCTTTTATAGAAGCAGGGGCAAGACACCATCGTTTAGACCTCATTGGAAGTATCGAGGACAGTAAGAAAGACCCGTCTTCACGATGGTTTTCGTAAGGGTGTTCTCCAAGAGTACTTTTTCACTTCAAAGAGACATAGTTGGATTGAAATTACTCTTGGAGATACTACCGCTGTATACAAGGTATAATATAGTAATAATCTGTCGCACGACTGGCACGATTAAATCGAAGCAAAAGCTTTCAGGCTATGTGATTAAGCCATATTCGTTTGGATGAGGGAATAGTGCTCTGAACGACAGGGATGATCATCTGCGTAGGTGTCAATTCCACGAATCCTCCTTTCCAAGGCATCGGTTGTTGCTGCATCAAGCAAGAAGTGTCAAATACCTTGCGCGAGGTATTGAAGCCGACAAGCTCAACTAGAAATGGTGATACGGATTCAAAGACTCCAGAAGTAGATGAGAGACCTTGGCGCCAAGATATGTTCAATCCGAGAGAACTACCTCAGGGCTATGTACACTGCTGCCAAGTAGCTAGGCGTTGGCCGCGAGCCCGCTTTTTTTCCAAAGATCTAAAAAGTCTGAGCCCCTCTAAGTCATCAAGTATACACTTCACAATTATATAATCGCCTGGCGATATTTGGTTTAGATGAGTAGCTATAAACCCGCCACCGACTAAACTATCGTAAGATCCATCGTCCTTGACTTATTTCTAGTCTCGTACCGTCGGTTTTTTCGATCGCTGCAAGCGGCCCTCCCGCCAAGCCATGTCCTCCACTAACGCGTGGGGCACTACCCGGAGTTTATCCGCCAGAGTTGGTTCGACAGAGACGTGTGGACCGAACAACATTTTTATTTCAACTGTGTTTTCATACTTTGAAACAGCGAATGCGCCTGTTCGGATCTCTTGTGTATTCCTCTGCGAACAAGCTCTACACATTTAAGTAGAACTAGCAATCCTCGAAGACAGCTACCATGTCAGATTCGGAGAAGATGGTATGATGCCTAGGCTTTGTAGGACTGTATGGAGACCTGCTAAAACTCACAGAAATCAGAGGCACCTTCAGAGTCGCCCACAACTGCGAAGGCATTAGATTTCGACGATGAACCCACAGACACACCCGCGGCCCCTCCAAAGTCGACACCATCTTCAGGAGCCCCACAACCAGGTTCCGGGGAGGACGTCGCCCCACCAAAGCCCCCACGTCCATTGGCCCCAGAGCAGCAAGCTGAGAACACGCTGAAAGAAGCGTTCCCGTCCATTGATGCTGCCGTCGTCAAAGCCGTGCTACGAGCCAGTGGTGGAAGAGTGGAGCCAGCTTTTAATGCCCTTCTAGGTAAGGATTCCCCGAGTGACATACATTTCGCAGACATGAAGCTTAGTGTTACCAGGCATGTCAGACCCAGATGCAGCAGAACCGCCTCCACCAGCGCAACCCCCCAGGCCACCACGAGCTCCAACAGGCCCAACCTCCACCGAGGAAGATCAGCTTGCAGCGGACGAACGATATGCGCGGCAGCTCGCCGAGCACTACAATGGTGCTGATGCTTATGGTGCGGGTCCGAGATCTGGGTCAGGGCAAAGAAGGGGTCAAGCACCCCGTGGGCCACCTCGAAGACAGAGTGCTCCAAGGCCAGAGGATTTTGATGATGACCGTGACCGCAGCTTTTTCGATGGTGTGTATGCCTGAAGAGAGTAAGTTCTTTGCGCTGATTGTTGAGCAGACGAGCTACCCATCATTCGAGACAACATCAAGAAGGGCTTTCTCGAGACACAATCAACGGTCAACAAATGGGTCAACAGTCTGAAGAAGAAAATAGACGGTGAAGACGAGGATGAATTCCAAGGACGCCCAGCACAGGGAGGTTATGCACCTCAGCAGCAATATGGTGGCCGAAGAAGCAACGAGTTCGGGAGGCGAAGTGCAGACCGTGAACGCTATGATGCTGACCCGCAAGTGCTTGGGGATGACTTCGCTGGGCTTCAAATGAGAGACAACGAAGGTACGACAAAGTGAAGACTTGTTTGTCAATCGGTAACAGCTAACGGGTATAGCACCTCCTCCACGGTCGAGTCGGCCCCTCGCGAACCCAGATCTTTTCAAACCAACACCCCCACGCCATCATTCAAACTCGGGCCATCGGGTTTCCTTTCAAGACGGCCCACCAGAAGAGATCGACATCCACTATCCCAAGTCTCCTGACCCGATCAATCGCCCATCATCAGGCGCAGGAAAGTCAAGTAAATGGCAACCACTCGCAGCAGTTGATCCTAGCCCTGTGGCGGACCACGATCCTTTCAGCCTCGGTGATAGTGACGATGAGGAAGCGAAGAAGAAGGATGTCAAGGCTGATGAAAGGGAGCGGTTGAAGAAGGCGGCAGCTGAAGCTACGTCTGAAGATATTGGATCGCCACGCGGAAAGAAGCTGGAACCTCAAGAGAGATCTGGCAGTCCGGGGCTGAAAGACAAGGAGACCGAGAACCTAGTTGGGAAGCGATAGTGTATCATGGGAGCTTTATCATTGTAGCTTGATGTTGGAATTTATAGATACCTTGGCGGAAATGTGCTTCTTCCATAGCGATGGGGATGCTGAAACCGACTTCATTTGACCGTCAAAGTGTACATAATTGCAATTTAACGCCATTCATGGTTATCTTTAGCCGTCGCTCATGAATTCTTGCCGTTTCGTAATCCCGTACACCACATGTCCGTCTTATGGCGACCCCACCCCCCCTTGTCTTTGTGCTTTTGCACCTTCCTTCCTGAGCTCCCGTATCACTGTCTGTATTGACAGGCTTTGTTAGACCATTGCCGTATTCACGAACCTTTCCACTCACCGCTAAGGCTTCCGGGTTGACGCCATTCTCAATCAATGATACGCACAGCGACAACGTGCTGCGATCCAGATAGGTGTTCTACTCTGGGCCTTAGCAATCGGTTCGTGATTTGACAGAGCAACACGTACGAGCAGGAGCGAGATTTCAGAGAGGATATCAATTACCTCGCGGGCAGCTTGCCGCTTTGATGCAATCTCTGCGCTCGGCATTTTGTTCGAGTGCTTTCGTGACACGATTTGGGGGTGATTGTTTACCAATTGTTGCGATTCATGTGCGGAATACTGCCGTTTCTTGGCACCTCTTCAAATGGCTAATCACTTCCGCCAATGAAAGCGTTCTGTCACACAGACTTGGGTATGGGGAGGACCTGGACCTCAAGGACCAATTTTCCCTAATAAAGTCCTCGTCTCCTTCGCGTTTCTCCTACAACCCTTTTGCCTTCGCACAGCGTTTCACTGCAATTGCTATTGACTACAGTCTTGTTGCAATGTGGGACATCCAATTTAACAGAATTGTCACCAACTGGCTTGGACCGAAGCCTGCCGTCTAATGAAGCAGGATCAGAACAAACATTCGACATAGAAAAAACCTGAGTGCGAAGCTGCCCCTCGAAGCTTCGGACTCGCCTTCTTCACGTGAAGCAAACGCTGGTAGCGCGGTGGCAAACGGTGTAGCCAACGAGGCCTTCTGAACAAACTCTTCAACGAACCACATCACAATCGAGTCCCCCAATGTCGCTTGCACGAGAAATTGTCTTCGTATCAGTCATATGCTGTGCTCAACTTCTCACTCAAGTAGGCCTTGGCCAAACCATAGCTCCATTGCAGATCATTGCCGACAGCTTTGAAGTCACCGACCCTGGCCAGAAGAGCTGGTTCGTCGCTGCATACCCACTGATAGTGGGCACTTTCATTCTGATTGCTGGATGTCTAGAAGACAGCTTCGGCCACAAGAATCTCTTGGTCATTGGCTACTTTTGGTTTGGGCTGTGGTCTTTACTGACAGGAGTCACTGTCTACTCTCATTCTCATGTCTTTTTTGAAGTATGTCGAGCCATGGGGGGAATTGGTCCTGCAATGATGCTTCCAAATGCTAAAGCGACCTTGGGAAGTGTATATCCTCCTGGTAGGCGTAAAGAGATGATCTTCTCCTTCTTTGCACTGGCAGCCCCTGATGGGTTTGTGATGTGGGCTGTATCTGGTGCCATGATTGCACAATTAGCATGGTAGCCATGGGTATACTGGACCATGTCAATTGCCTGTTGCCTCGTTGGTACACTTTCACTCATTGTGATCCCATCGCCTACAAAGAAGGCCTCGTCCAATACGTCTTTTGATTACCCTGGTTCCATCGTTGGGTCGCAGGGCTCGTCCTATTTAACGCAAGCTGGAACCAAGCGCCTCTTATTAACTTGAGTACGCCCTACGTCTACGTGACGCTGATCCTGGGTTCAGTCTTTGTAGGACTCTTTGTGTTCATTGAAAGTAAAGTCGCTCAGCCCTTGATTTTGAAAGGTGTCTTATCGGGTAAAAACGGATTTGTGCTGGGCTGCATAGCCCTAGGCTGGTCAAGCTTTGGCATCTGAATTTATTACTTGTGTCCTATCTCGTCACATCTTGTAGACCTCATGAGCTAATCGGCGAGCAGGTTCTAATTCATCGAGAATCTCAGGCATGCAACTCCTCTCAGCGCAGCAGCTCAGATCGTCCCTGCTGGAATATCAGGACCTTGTGCCGCGGTCACGACTGGTCATACCCTTAGTCGAGTCAGGACTTCGTATATGATGGCCTTCGCGATGATCATGTTTTGCATTGGCAATGTCTTACTGGCTACCATGCCCGTTGAGCAAACATACTGGATCCAGAATTTTCTATCATCAGCCATCACGGTGTGGGTAATTACCAATGCGAAGACTAGCCCTAGCTCGATCATGATGCTGAATGCTTTCTCAGGGAATGGACATGAGCTTCCCAGCTGCTACGGTAATACTTAGTGACTTCGTGCCAAAGGAACACCGAGGTATTGCAGCTTCACTGGTCGCCACAGTCGTCAACTACTCTACTTCCATCGGCCTAGGGATTGCGGGCACAGTCGAGGTGCACGTCGATGATGGAGGTCAAAATGTGCTTCGAGGCTACCGGGGTGCGTTCTTTACCGCGGTCGTGCTCAGTGGACTGGGCTTTCTCTTCCCGATATATTACATACTTAATGAGAACAGAACAATCAGAGCCGCCAGAACAGGATAGGCGGTCTATATGTAACCTGAACATGTTTTCCAACTCTACGGGTAAATCAGACATTCCAACCAATTATAACTGGTAATACGTTGCCAATGCTCCTGCTGCATCTAATATTCATGACAAGTCCGCGCGCTCCATCCTTCCACCGCGAATAGGTCTTGTTCATAGCCTAATGACACTACTAGACCCTTGTTCTCACCACGCTCCCCCATGAGGAGGTACTCCATAGTCACCTTGAGCTGGGGCTCCTCCATATGGTGCACCCTGAGGAGAGACTCCGTAACCCGCATGAAGCGAGACCTCATAGGGCGCTTCTCTGCCCCCTTCCACCCTCCATCCGGCGGAGAAAACCCATAGCCAGCCACAGGTGGGCCACTGTAGGGCGCCTCTACCACTGGTCCATGATCCGGTTGAAATCTAGCGTCAGGCTCCCAGTCCTTACTGTACTAGCTGAGTACAAGTCCAACGAATATGATAATAGATGGGAAGCCCCAGAGCGCGTATTTAATGGCTCCTATCATTCTCGATCGTCGTGGGTTTCGAACGAATAGCGAACAGCCATCGCAAGGTTCGCTGCAGAGCGAAGGATGATCCAGGGCGAGATGAAGCATAGGGAGTAATTAAGAATCTATAATTTCGTCAACGGAGCTCGTGTTCTCAGGTTCATTGAGGAAGTGGTTTACTCGGCTCTTCAATTTTTGCGGTCGCGCCTTCAGGACGATGAAAAGTATCCACCCCAGGATCTCAAGCGCAGAAGCAAAATAAAGCGTCAGATATACAAGATGGATATCTCTGTAGCTGTCCGCAGCTTTCAATAGCCCCCTGTCAACTTCCAAGTCCGACGCCTCACTCAACCGGAAAAGGAGCACCTGCGCGTATATACACAGCGCCGTATCTGCGAGAGCGAAAAGCGCCAGTATGGATATCACGGCTTGATGGGCGCCCTGCCAGTAGTGGTATCCTCGGTGGTTGGCCGTCAGCCAGCGGATTCGGTCCTTGACAATGCGACACATGACCGCGATCAGAGCCACGTCTGTGGAGTTGTCCAGGACGAGCTTTAGTGCCGGTAGGATGAGGTATGCTTTGGATACCGAAGGCTCGTATTCGTGCCAGACACCATCTGCGAGATTGCGGGCAAAGGATCTATGTTGCTCATCCATTTAGTAACTGCGTGCTCTTGAAGAAAGAAAGAGGGGGGGTTTGACTAACGATGTCATTCCTACGAGAAGAGTTATCATTGCTGCGAATGCTTTCCGGCTCCCTTGGACGTCTGCTTTCTTCAACCACGATGTCACTGTTAGAACGGTGAAAGCAGCGGTGCAAATGGCTGAGATTACTATCGGGACGACGAAAAGCGAATTCTTGAAGTGGCTTCCTGTCAAGGTGACATCGTCACTAGTTGAGTTGGAGTATCGGCCACTTATAGTGGAATTCAAGGTGCTCAATCTGCCATTGCTCAGAAGTTGCGACGACGACGACATGATGGTAACGTTCTTGTTTCACTCTCTACAATCACTATACTCACAAAGCGCAAGAAGAAAAAGAAAGGCGTACTCGCGCCAACAATAAAAGTCTTTGCATCCAAAATGCTCACCCCCCTTTCCATGCGCTAGGTCGTTGGCACTCACTACTCATTTTCCACAACAACGATCTAGTCTCCAGAGCTGAAGAAATGCCATAATGATCGCGTCAACATCAAGAGTCACTGTCGCGAATCGATCAAAAGCTGAAGCATGATGGCGCTTTTGGCCCCTTGGCAAGGCTCGCCCAGACAATGCAGATGATGGGCCTTTACGCCACCGTTCTGATATCATACGGAACTTACCGTTGGAGGTGAGAATATTGGACAGGGCTGGTGCTTTGAGCCTATGATGATTCTCCACTTGATGCAAGATGTTTGATCGCTTGGGTTGATAGGTCTCATCCCGCTTGAAGATTCTGGGGTACGGTTAGATTCTGGCGGGTAAGGCCAGCCTTATTCTGGGGAATCATCCCGGGCAGGGCTGCCAAGAGATTTGGCGGTCTCTGGGCACATCTTCGAAGACCAATGTATAAGGAAGGGTGCCAATGGAGCTGTGTCGCTTATGCTGATCGTTTCCCGACTAGCCTACCAAATTCTGTTCATTGGATTGTATTGCAAATACTTGGCCCTGTTGTCAGAAGGACGGGAAGAGCACTGTAAGCGACGAGGAGATGCGGTTCTAGAGAGGTAGATAGAGGGAGGAGAGAGGAAAGAAGAACCGAAGCAGTGGAAAATGGAAGGCATAATGACAAAAGCAAGGGGAAAATGGCCGTCATCAACCAAGGCGACTGTGCGTGGAATCGAGGTCAATTATACAATAGCTCCCTAGGGCCTCAGACTCTCCTTCTAATGCTCCTTGAGGCCAAATTCAAAGAAACGAACTCTATTACGCATTCTTAAGAAATAGTGTACAATTCGCTGGTGCAAAAGCACCACCATGAACAATCGTCCAGGCTAGAGCTTCATGGCCCCAAACGCAGGCAAAGACGGCTTCGCCACCTGGAAAATACTCGGCTGCGCAGCCAACGCATCCGCTGGACTCAGCTTCCCATCAAAACCCTACGTCGGAACATGATTATGCATCGCCTTCGCCAAATCCAGCGTGTTAGCAGTAGGATCGAGTTGTTTTGGGGCGAAAACAGAAGTGATGACTGTATCGGCATGGATGCTGGCTAGCTCGAGCGCCTTTTTGGCTTCGTTGGAAATTACGGGTCCCAGACCGGTGATGTCTTCGGCAGGGTTGATGTTGGCGATTGTTAGGGCTTTTGGGCTTCGGAGGATAGGATGGGGCCGAGGTTAGAGACGGAGGCGACGGTGGTGGAGTAGAGGGCGATTAGTCGGGATACACCTGGTAGGGCGCCTGGGTCATGTAAGCATTTGGGAATACATCAATACATGTTGAGGGAGGGAGGCTCATTTTTACCTGATGAAGCCAGAGTTACGGGAATTCCGTAGAGCTCGAGGATGCTTAGGACTGAGAGTAGGCGCATAAGAATGAATGGGTGCATGAAAGGGACATTGGTGATGAAGCTGACGTTGTGTCGAATCATTGTTGCGGTTCTGTGGAATGAAAAGAAGGCAGTAGTGGTCTGAGTCTCCCGGAAGGTGTAAAAGGACAGCTGTCTAAAGTTCCTTTAAAGCATCGTTGCTAAGGCCCAGAGGAAATGCACTGTCGCATCGAGGTCGTGCCCATTCGGTCTCGGACATCGACTCAAGACAATACAAGTCGAGGTTTGAGCATTGGGGAGCGGCTAGTACGCGTTTGGTCGGAGAGGCTCGCCACATCAAACCTCACCCCAGAGGTGAAGTCTGGAATCGGCAGACTTCGATTGACGAGTTCTCTCATCATATCGAATTAGAGAAGGAAAAGGGGAATCTTTATCATTTGCAAGGCGGTATATTTGGGCCTCGTCTTGATAGACCTCATCATAATAGACCTCGTCTTGATCCATCTCATTTTGTTTGATTATAAAGAAGTTTGGCTGGCAAGGAGATTTTGCGTCTCGGGTACCCAGCCAAAGTGTTGCATGTTTCCACGTCCACGTTTCCGTACGATTCCACCAATATGCGATCGTGTGTTTCGTGACTTCCAACAGTACCATTTTGGGGGAGCTACCACCAATGGCCTTCGATTCTTCCACCATCGGTCTGAGGCACTCGTGCAATTCACTGTCGTCAATTGCGGTATCCAGATTGATAAGGTGAACCCAATCCAAGCCTCTAACGTGCTGGCCCAGAGTAGCACAGAGACTCAATTGCCTTTGATGGAAACGCTGGCAAAAATCAACTGTCAATCGCTTCAGATTGGGGAAGTCGTGTCCGAGGCTAAATCTCTTCTTGGCTATGTATTCCAGCCATCGATCAGAATCTATCGTTGTAATGCTCAGGTCTTGGATGAAGTTGGCTTTCCCAGCGTCTGTGGCCCAGCGGAAGTCATTTGCAATGCGGACGTTGCTGAAGCAGATGGTGTTGCGGGAGTAGAAGATCCGGGTTGTTTCCTCATTGATCAGACGACACACACGTATGATCGAAATTGTAAGCCTCTGCAGCCGTCTCCTGGGTGATTTTCTCTTCCTTAGGACGGGTGTTTTATTTAGGACAAGTATCACTGGGTCGGTGGTAGAGTCCTTCACTTTGATTGATTTGCGTTTCAAAAAGTCTGTAGGAATGCGAACTGTTCCTTTGGTGGTTAAGAGGAGCTCATAGACCGTGGTACGAAGCTCCAAAGGAAGGCGAAAGAAGGGGCTGGCAGACACAGCTGCCTCGGGAGGTGGTCGCTGGCGACGAGGCATGGTCGGTGATGTGAGTTGTTCTGACTAGAAAAGACCGAGAGACAAAGTCTGAAGTGAGATTGACGCAAGCATAGATCCGAGTTCCATCAAGCCATGACGGGAAACTTGGATAGCTTGTTAGGTAGTGAGGTTTAGGGTAAAGATAATGGGGTTTGAAAGGTGAGAGATAGTAGAGAAGTGGGGTAGAAGTCTGAAGCCGAAGTGAATGCTGAGCGTTGAAGTTGATTGATCAAGAAAGGCTGATAGTGAATTTGTCAAGACCCAGAAAAGTTAGGACTGTCACTTCAAGTATCTGCACCTTTCAATAAAATGAGTTGCACTTGCTCATCTCAGCTTAGTCGGCCTGAGCACAAGCTCACTCATTTGGAACAGTGTCTTGGGCCTCTTAGCTCATCATCCCAGAGGGTATTAATGATCCACGAACAACTTACTAAGAGCGCCGGCGGCCCCGATCTCCGCTCTCCCCTTCTCGATATTTGCGTACATGCGTACACTAGCCTCTATGCCATCGCAAGCCATTCTGATGTAGGATTCCAGCCGTCCAGAGTTCCAATGGAACCCAAAGTTGAGTAACTTTTGCACATTGCCATCTTGCCTTGTCGAGTTTTGAGCGCTGCCTACAGTATCCTAATATGCATGTATGCCAGACAGGACTTTTGACGCTCACCTTTAGTCTTATCTCACATGCGAAGACGTCAATTTTGGGAGAGTTTGGCGCAGAAGCAACATTCACGCACAAATCTCTGGCTCCTTTTATTAAGATTTCGGCAGAAATAGTGAGCAGAGAACGTCATTCCACGCTTGCGGAATGTCTCACCCCCTTCCCCAGTCAACACGCCAAGATTCACTTTCAGAGAACCGATTGAAAAAGCCGTCCAAACAAGTATGCTTGCGTTGCATTGCCCCCCTGCCCTTCCATCTCCATACCCAAAAGCCGCAAAAGTCCCTTCATTCTAACCGAAAACTTCAAAGATGCTGTGCATCTTCATCCTCCTCGTCGCAGCAACCACCTCCCTCGTCGCTACCAATCCTCTCGGAACGAAGACAGTAGTAGATTCCATTATACCAACACCTCTTGGTAGTCTTTCACATTCTCCCACGACTTTCTCGACAGCCACAACTAGCATGTCTTCCCAAATTCCGACTGCTGGTTCAACAAGCGCGCAGTTCCTGGATGATCCAGCTGCGGGCAATCTCGCTGCTGCGATTGCCGTGCCGTTTGGTACGCCTGTTACACTTGCAACGCCAGTAGCGAGCTCGGCATCAAAAGTGGCCAGCGAGAGCCTTCCTCCGACTATAAACACCATTCCACTTAGCATCACAGCTATCAGCGACACCATCATAAGTCCTCCATCCACCAGCTCTCCATCATTCAGTATTCTCACAGCCACCGTACCGCTCGGCAATTTCCTGTCAACCACAGCTCGGTTTGCCGCTGACCTCTCCGCCATCGTACCTATAACGAGCTATCCATCACAATCGTCCACGATGCCCTTCCCGAGGCTGCCCGAGCCGCCAGAAGAATCCCTCTCGTCTCTTATCAATAACGTCTCTGCTCCGATCACGATTTCGAGCAGCATCTCAACCTTGTATCTACCGACAGGCGTACCAGTAGGCGATATGACAACACTGCCAACGAGTGTACCACATGCTGTGCCCACAACGGCCCCAGATATTGATCCAGGCGCACTGCTGAAGAATGTTAAAGTGGCTGTGCAGGTTCTTGAAGTCCTGAGTACGGTGCTTGAAGGTGATAGTGGTAATGTGTCTGCGGTGTCGATTCCAGAGGTTGGGACGAGTATTGGAAGTAATGAAGAATTGGCTGAGTTGTTGCGTAGGATGGCGGTATCGCTCTTGAGTTAGGTTGGTTGTGCGTGATGACTGATGAAATGTTTGACGATCTGATGTTTGGTTTCTTAGAGAAGATGATCTGGTTGGCGTGTGCGCGTTGGCAAAGTCTACGGCCTCGAGACGTTCAATTCTAAAAGCAGCCATAGCATCGTACTTTGATATAGCAGAAAAATGACATCTTCATCCATGGTGTACCATGCCGCTCAAATGGCACATATCTGAGAGCTCGCTACTACATTGAAAGGTCTTCTCGTCGTGATAGATTATGGTGAATATGGAAATTGATTAGGGCGTAAGATGGGGCCAGGGTGCATACGAACTTCCCACGGTATAAGTCACATCCTCCCCATCCTCCATAGGATACAGGCGCCATCTCTCTCCATGATATCCTGCAAATGCTGGGATGTTACACGGGGGTTCGCTACCCGGTGAACCCCACCAGAGCGAGACATTTGTCCATCCGATGAAATGTTCCTCGTAGTCCGAGAATTTTGCCTGAATTGTTTCCTCGCCATTAGATCCATTACTCCTCTCGAGGACTGGCTTCAAATGAGTAATCAATCTCACATCATTTAGCCCAATAAACTGAATCCAATCTAGGCGGTACATGTATCTCATGAACGTGTCAAAATGATTTCTCACAGTCTTTGCATCTGAAATAGCCAATTTGCGGCCGAACGTAAGGGTGATCCCCTTCAGATTTGGGAAGTCATTCGGAAGACCTTGCCTGCCATTTGTGAGGTAATTCAACCATGGATGCAGGTTGCTCCTTTTGCCATGCGCAGTCGGATCCGTCATTTCGCTACAGCCGTACGGAAGCATGATATGGATCTTCTGCACGTAGCCTGCTTGCTGCATATCCGTCTGCCAGCGGAATTGTCTCGCCGCCGCAGCATCTTCGAAACGAAAGCTGTTGGTGCGATAAGGATCGGCACGGCTTCCAAATGCACAAGACGACAGGTGCGGAGGATTGCTGGGGAGAGACCGGATCCCTCATACTCATTTCGGTCGAGCTCTGTCAGAGACCAGGCATTATTGTACCTAGACTTGTTGCAATAGAATAGTCTATGCCTGTAAAATACGGACCTACTGCCTCCAATTGCGAGACCACAGCCTCTGCAGGTGAAGGAGGCGGATGATGGGGCGGACTTTCCGACCCGACTGATGCTTTTTCGCTTGAACTGTCCAGAAGCAACGAATACCTCCTGCGGGCCACGGAGGAGAAGATTGTATACCATGGTACGAATTTCCAATGGGAGCCGGAATAAGGAGCTCGAGGCAAACGCTGCCTCGGGTGAGGTTTTCTGACGGCGAGGCATCGCAAGGTATACTGAGGCAGCGTAACGGAATGCTGAAGATTAAAAGGCGAGATAGGTATAGTTCAAACCCACTGCTTGTATAACCTTCCTTTCGCTTACCCTTTCAAATTGATGAAGCTGGCAAGCCTTAAGTGACCGCATTAGAAGGATTCACAGCCGGCCACACCCCTAAGTCGCCTACCCTGTAAGGCTAACTACCCGGGAATCTTTGGTTGTCTTACTCCGGGGTCTAGTTCTAGGGATCTCTTAGGGGCTAAGCGATCATATTACTATAACTTGCGAACCATACTAGTACAAACAAAAGATTTTCGTACAAAACTTGTTCAAATTAGGAATTGCTACAGCTTTATAGGCGGAATCATAGTATCAAAACGGACGGTTGTAGATTTATAGTAGGGTGGCCGACTGAGGGGTGTGGCCGGCCGAGGGGTGAATCCTTCTATTCTACAAAGGACACAGCCTACCCACAACACAAGTTTGCAGCGCTTACCAAACCAACAAAGAAGCCATATAAAAACCTCCATCTCCATCGCTATTTCCAACTACAGCCACTCGCTCAAGTCCCTTTCAATAACCGCTCTACTCGCTACTACCCCTACTTCCACTGTCCAACCCGGCGCCCTCCGCCAAATCCTCACGCAATGGCCCCCTCCGCCCCATCAAATCACCCAACCCACCCCTCCCGCGCCTCCAACACCTCGGAAACCTCCACAACAGCCACCCAAACTCAAACAAACCCTTATACCTCAACACCAGTCCTACGTCTCCGCGCCACAGGTCCAGCGCCAAGTGCGAGAAGGAGAATACAATGGGCGGAGGATGTGGTTGACAATGAGGGCTTAGGGAGGAAACGATCGAAAGGTACGCTCTCTACATGAATACCGTTTCGAAGGAATAGAGGAGGCTGATTTGGCTGTCTGATGTAGTTTGCTGTATCTACCACGCCCCCCACCCCGTCGGCGAATCATCCGATGAATCCTCCGACTCCGACTCCAGCTCGGGCGACGACTCAGACCAGAGTGAAGGTGGAGGTGGTGATGATGGGAAAGCGAGAATGGGTGGGAAGGGGAAAGAGAAGAGGAGGAGGAAGCCGCATGAGGGGGATGGAGGGAAGCATGATGGGTGTGCTCATGATCATCATAGGGGAGACAGAGGGGGCACGGCTGGGAAGAGGAAGAATAGGAATGCGTATGAGGCGGTGCCGAAGAAGGGGAAGGCTGCGGCTGTGGAGGTGAAGACGTGATGGAAGTGATGGGAGGGGGGAGTTGCATTCTGTGGCGCTCTGCATGAAAAACTGGCTGCTGGGAGGGAGAGAAGTGCATTGAGGGTCTACTAATCGGTGGAGCGATTGCTTTGTTGTATACGAGAAAGAGAGCATCAGGTCTCAAACGAGGGTCACGAGTCATGTGTAATGGTATCGCAGGGTTTCGCCGAGTCAGATACTGGAAGCTTGGCATGATGAAGAGCACCTACTTTACTTTGATGATAAGAGCAGGGATAAGAAGCATTGCCCGAAGTGATTTTCGTCCCGGAGAGCGAATAAAATTTTGTGCAGTTGAGAAGTGGAAATGCCGAAGATAAGCGTTGAAATACAGGGATTGCGGTTGGCTGCATAAGACCGCTTCGGCTGCAAGAAGCTTAACCCGGCAGGAGGTTAGCCGGACAACATCAAGATGCCAAATCCATGACCATCTTTAAAAAATCTTAGATTTTGATTGGTACTATGTTCCATAGATACGAATATGTGGTATGCTGAGACTCCATTCCAACATGACATGTGACCCTTCTCCTGCAAGATTATGCAGCAAAGTAAAAGTATAATCACGTGCAAAAAGATAAGTAAATATGCGTTATTATATGCAGTCATCGAGATCGCTCAAGGAAGCTCCTAAATTGGCTTGGCAGCGAATCCGAGCTGGGTTGTGCCCTGGTTGAAGACGACGAATTGCGACTTGAGGAAAATGTCGCCGTAGATGGAGAATCCGATACCGGTATTACGTTGAACACCGCCGAAGCAGGCTAGAGAATTATTAAGATGAGTTCGAAGAAGTCTGATCTTCAAGGTACTTACTGCTACCAGTAGCTGGTGCATAATTGATGTAGGTGCCTGGGACAGTGAACTTTCCGCTTCCAATGCCAAGGGTCAGGCTGGGAAGGGTCGATGTGCAGGGGAAGGTATATCCTCCCTGGGAGCTAACGTAACTCGCGCCAGAGACCTTGGCATAGTAGGCAGTGACCCTAACAGGTAGTTTCTGTCAGCGATTATTTTTCTAAAAGGAAATTGGAGTCCCGAAGCATGTCTCGGGCCTTGACGGAGAACTCGGGGCAGGAAAGGACCTACCAAGTAGTGGGCAGATACAGGAGTGTTGTTCCAGTGTCGGCGATGGCATCAGCGGAAGATGTGACGAAGGCGCCGGTGCCGACCGCATAGCCGTTGCCGGTGAACTCCCAGAAGCTATTGGCAGTGTTCACTGGGACGTAAGTGATAGCACCAGTATACTCGGTAGTGTCAATGTAGCCAAAGTTGTAATTGCCTGGTGCGCCTTTCTTCAAGTTGGCAGTGAAGAGAGGAGAGGCAAGGCTACTCAGTGCATTGCCGACAAAGGTCTGCACCTTATTTGGAGAGGCGGTGTTGATGGAGTCAAAGGCGAGGCCAAGTAGTCCATCATTGTTGGTGTCTTGTTGGAAAGCAGAGCTTACGGATGTCGCACACTCGACGGCCTGGCTGGTCACTGTGACAGCGCCGACCTTGACGGTATCAGCATAGATGTTGCCAGATGCGCCGCTGCCATCTCCGTAGGAGATACTCCAGGTCTCTCCACTCTCGAGCATGGAGGTTGTAGATTTTGAGGGGGTATAGATCGAGTGACCGGTTTGTTCACTTGCAGGAAGCTCTGAGGAGAATACCCATCTGTTGCGTGTCACTCTTTGCAGAAAGGGAGGCACAAGGTCAGAAGGCTCTTCCAAGCGACTCACAGGTCCGATGAACCAGTGTCAAAGTCCAAGTTCAAAGTCACACCGCTTGTACCAATGGTTACTGGACAGAGGTACTCGGAGTCGTACTGCTCGGGACTTGCCGTCACTGTTCCCTCATTGGCGGCGGCGGCAGCCTTGACATCGGCTGGTGCAGTACCGTGGTATTTGCCATACACCGACAATACGGCAGCCGGACCAGAGACAATCCTGCCCGGCTTCTTGACAGTCTGGTCGACACGGAAGGTGAGGCCGCGCTTCTCGAGAGATGACTCATACTCGGCTGGGGTAGCTGCTGCGAATGAAAGGATAGCCGAAGCCGCACCGAGCTTTGAGAAGTGCATGATGGACAATGAGGATTGAGCTGGACCTGGTAGCTTGAATTGGAGCAGACGAAAGCCAGTAGTTGGAGAGCTTCGAATGATGCATCATCCCTAGAGGGATTGAGGCTCGCTTTATAGAAAATGCTCAAATGCTCTCGCGAAATGTGGGAGTCTGGAAAGCGAACGCCCTTAGTTCAACAAAGGAGGTGGATTGCAAACGGGTATGGGACGCGCGGAGAGTTCCTTTGGACGGAGAGACTGATCATTGGGCGAATGTGCATCGTGACCGGGAGAACTGGAGGGGATCACCCGTAAAAATTCTCTTGATGGTCACGGCAGTGATCCGTGACGAGAAGGAGGTTCATGTTCCTTTACTTAGCGTGGCAGGTCTTTCGACGCCTGAGCGAGCTGGTGGGGTAAACGCGACTAGAAGTGTAGGGATTCGTTGCCTGCGCTGACAAGAGGGACATTGCGGATGCGCCAATCAGGCCACGTATTGGTAAAGATATAATTCTGCACTAGGTAGAGCGTAGGCGAGAGACTTCTTTCTTGGGAAGCTGGGGAATAGGCTTGGCTGAGGTGGGAGGTGGGAGAGCTTGGGGTAAAGGGGCGTCTTCATGGCTTGCATAGAAGCTTTTGACAGAAGCTTCGCCTGGAATTCTGGAGGAATGGCTGAGTAGCATTTCATTGGGCGGTTGTGTCGAGACCGTCGAAAATGGAGGTTGAAGGGAGCTCGGCGGTGCTGACTGCTGATAAGCTTGATGAAAGAAAACGACAAGAATCTCGGACCGCCCCATTCATTAACACATCCAAGGCAGGTAGTTGCATGACTAACTAACCATCATCAAATCACCAGCGATCCTACAGTATGGTACGAGTAATGGTAAGGATAACTTTCGTACATACCGCAACTACCCACTGCTTGGTCAGCTGAGGCTGTACTCTACATGTTGGAACGCCGAAAGATAAGGAAACGATGGAAGGGAGATCACCGACAGGCTCCGGAAGGTGATGAGCGTTCCGTCTCCCTCTGTTGATCCTATCCGTCCTCCAGCCTACATGATGCTACCTCTCATGGTGTCATGGTGTCATTTGTTTGTGTTTTCATGTCCAAGAAGCAGATTTCAGATCCTGTCTGATAAGCTCGTAGACCAAAAAATGTTTTCGCATTGGAGTTTCCCTAACGAGCTTTGGCTCCTAACCGTGCGGGCACCTCGCTTGAGTGCAGCGAGGTGCCCGCACGGTTATCAAGCGCGCTTTGTGGTATAGCCTGATCCGTGGAAGCCTCCGAAGCGTGTGCCTGCTCCCTTCGGACCTGCCTCCAATCAGATGGCGGATGTCGCCTAAGCAACACCGCTGTCAGACATGGACCTCCGGAGGCAGTTCAGGTACAACGAAGGCAACATCGAATCGAGCGTCGATGTCGCAACGGTTTCTACCCATTGCTGCATAGAAGGCGCGTGGAAGGACTCTAGAACGCAGCTCGCCTATTGACCCTTCGTTCAGCCTTCGTAAATATGACGCCAACGCTCCGGTGCAGCCTTCTATTTGACCGTTCAACACCTGATATTACAGGTTGGCGTTATCAGCGACAACGATGCCGGTCATTCTCAGTACCTCTGACATGACAATATTTCAAACACCATTGTATTTCGGTCTTGGACGTCTAAACGCTCTCAAGGCTTGCACTCAACGGCTGTTGACCGTCCGACTTCTTTGTCCTTGGCAACGTCTCCTGTTCTTGTACAACTTTAGGCACTGATTGAAGCCTCTAGTTAGGCGATTGCCCCATCACGCCATAGCGAGCTTAAGTTCGAGCTTTCAGCGGACTGCAAGAGTCTGAATCTTTAGCTGCCAAATCTGGACTGGCGGAGGTAGGTTTCTAATGACTGAAAAGCGGGCCGGAGGCGTACCCAGCTTCGAAACATCTTTAGACCTAAGATACATTCGGACTGTTCAGCTCTCTAACATGTAGGAAAGCTTCACTAGCAAAGCAGCGGTGGGAAAGACTGTATCTAACGCTATCTGGATTCTCAATTTGACGCACAAGATATCGTTGCGATCGCCTCACTCGCTAACAGCGCTCACAGAAGTCAACATCCACCAATCTGCCCGGTGAATCAACCTGTTTTCGAGACTTTTTCCAAACCGATTTACGTTCACTTGCCCTCGTGCTAGCTTGAGCATTGGGTGTGCATGCAGGTGTCTGGATCTTCATCGGCCAGGTTCAGATTGTGACAAGTGCAAATTCTCAGGATTAAGGGAATTAGGTATAGCCATCTTGGATGTAATTCTGGCGCTCTGCTGTCCAAAGCAGCTCTAAAGAGTGATTGCTACTATCACAGAGACAGAACAGACCAAACGCCCCCCCGAAAAATCTCACCCCTCAGCAAGATCATCTACACACCAAATCTCAATTCTGGCACCATACACCAAATTCTCCCACCCTGGGTACTGGGCACGAGCCCATAGCGCAAATCGATCCCCATCCTCAACTCGCCGCAAAAGGTCGTGCCCCTCCCCAAGCTGAATTTTATACTCCTCCGCCTCCCTCCCCGCATGCCTATTTCTATGCAATTCATACCTATCCGCCTCTTTCTCCGCCCTCAAGCTTTGCTGCCGCGCTAGCTCCTCCCCTTCAGCGCCTTTGACCTCAAAGCGCGTCAGACCGGCTTCGAAAAATGTATAGCTTCCTTCATACGTGCCGTGTTGCTGGAGGTAGTCGCTCCAGCCTTGGTCTTTGCTGCGGAAGGTGTAAGTGATATTCTTTACCCTGGCCACTACACGTGCGTCGATTGGGTCGGTGGAGAGGATTTTCCAGTCGCCCTGCTGGGGTCCGTTACTTCTGCAGCGAAGGGGCTCGTTTGTAGAGGCGGCTCGTAGGCTGACGCTGTGGACTGGGATCCAGCGTGTGGGGTGGTCGAGGATCTGGAGGATGATTTCATTGGGGAGCGCGGGCTTGGTGGGGTAAGCGATGGAAAGGCATTGGTGGATGGTGAGGTTTGAGTCGTGGATCGTCCATGGCTGGGGTTCAGAGTGTCGCGACGGGTGTGATGGTGAGGAAGTTATAGGCTTCGCTGTGATTGATCAACATGGAGAGGGTGGGAAAAGCATGAGAGAAAGCTTGTGCCGACGTACGTTTGAATAAGCCGAGTAGCCGATCTTTAGCCATGCTGAAGAGAGAAGCCATTACAGGGTTTGAACTTCTTGTATCGTGGGAGCCGTTGATGTTACGTTGAAGCCTGCGCAAGGAAAGTGCCCTCAGAGCGTCATTTGCGGGGTGCAATTATTCCAGTTGGTCCTGTCCCTAAACGGTGGACGAAAAAACCTCCAACTTCAACCATCTCTAGATCCACAACGATTACTACCACAACCTTGAAACTGAGGAGCAGTTTATGGATTGATTTCTTTACTACTTGTTTGTGATAGACAAATATGCTTCAAGCCCTATCGTTGTTCAAGAATTCTAATTGTCGCGAAATCGCTACCGTTTGACGCCGACTATACCTAGGTACCTTACTAAGCAGATCCCTTGGCATCCGATGGCCATATTTTGGGGCAACTCAGCTAATCTTATCTTCACGTGCTCTCGAGGTCATGATGTGTGTATGACGACGATCAAGACGCTTCCAGGACGCGCTCTTCAATGTTTCTGCAAATTCAAAATCTTTCTTCGAAGTCCACAGAGTACTCAACATTGAACCGTGAGAGCACCTTATTTCTTTCGCAGAGAGATACGGGTCAGACAAAGGAAACATCGAAGTACACTAATATTCACCAATCAAGAAGCTTGACAAAATCGCCTACCAACCCCCACCATGACATCCCAACTCGACAACCCCTCCCAATGGACCACCGGCAACGATGCCCCCACCGAAAAACAAAAAGCCTTCATCTCCACCCTCGCAGCCGAAAAAGGCGCCCAAGACGTCGACCCCGCTTCCATGAACAAATCCGAAGCCTCAACCAAAATCAACCAGTTGAAAAACTCGGAGACACAAAACCCGGGCGCTGCTGCTGGAGAACCGATACAGAATCCTGATACGTGGAGTACCGGGGATGACCCGGCGAGCGGGAAGCAGACGGGGTATATTGCTGCGATGGCGAAGGAGGCGGGGGAGGAGGGCCCTAGCGAGGGGATGGGGAAGACGGAGGCGAGTCGGAGGATTGGGGAGTTGAAAGGGAAGACTGGGATGTGAGGGGAAGATAGCGAGATGGAAGGGAAGTTTAGTGTTCGAGAATTGGAGGACGCTGTGTGCCAGTGCCGCCTATGAGGTGTCTGTTGTGTTTTCTGCCTGTGGACATTGGGAGGTGTCAATTGCTGTTTTAGGAAGCGGTACAAATGTGAAGGCCACGTTCAATTGAAATGGATGATATTTAGTTGAAGACATGGATTTTGTGCATTCATGTATTATCTGGAATCTTCTCTTCATTACATCTCTCACCAGTCATTGCGTTCTTTTCGGCTCCAGATGCTTATAAGTATTGGAACAAAGAAAAGCAGCAGCATTGGTTTAAGAAACAGAAGACAAAGGAAAAGGAACGACCCACCTCGTACCAGTGGCCAAACATTCAGCCGATCAACTTTTCCTCCCTAGTCTCCCTATCCTCCACAGTGACATGCTCGAGCGCCTCACCAGTCGCCCACCGTCAAGCTGTGCCACTCCGCTGGTAAAGCACTCGGATCTGCTGAAATCACCACGTAGATGCTCTGTCATCTCCCGCAATTCCACATTATTCTCCAACATGCCAACAGCCTTGTTTCCAAAAACATACCCCTTATCTTCAGCATCTGCTCTCGCAACCTTACCAGGGAGTCGCGAACCGGCTACCGTAGTCTCCCAAACGCGACCCTCAGAGACGGATTTCAGCGCATCCCAATTGCCAAAGAACCCTTCCGTGCTCGTCCTATTGGGATCCAAGACGCGAAGAAAGTCAGCCTCGGGGTGTCCATACGCCTGGAAGTATGGCATCGTAACCAACTGATTCCCAATCACGTCAACCTCATACATGTTCCACAAGACATATTGGCGGTACGGGTCCTCCAATATGTAACATTCGCTCCCGCCATTTCTGTGGAATGGAATTTCCATTTCTAGCAGACTCAGCTGTGTCACGCTCGGCAAAGCGTGCGCTTTAAACGCAGAGGTCATGGCATCGGTGATCGCATCTGTTTCACGAGAGAGCGGATCGATGCTGTAACCTTCATCAGATCCGAGGTTAATCACCAGTGTCTCGAGTAGGGGTGCGTGGACGCAGACCACCGGCTCATAAGTTATCACCATACATATGTATTGAGTTGGAGCGTGATCGTTAACGGTCTGCTTTGTGCAATTGGGAGGATCGGAGACAAACATCGATTCGCACAGCTGGCCTAGGCTGAGACGGACGTGCTTCATGCGTGGCAGGACCTCGCGGATGGTGTCGCATAAGTGGACTTTCTTGTAATCCTCCTGTCTGAGTCTGGCTGTGTCGATTTCAAGTCCGGTGCAGCTTTCGGGCAAATTCTCGAGCAAGGCTTTGAGTACGCCGTGTTGGAGCCAGGTATTCTTGGATTGCTCGCTGTCATTCTGCTGTACGCAGAAGGAGAAGCTTGCTAGTCTCTTCATGGTAGGTAAAGCCTTTGCTAGTGCTAGGAGACGTGGCCAGACGACCTTGGTGGTAAAGATAGGGCATAGTAGTTCTGAGGTCCGATAGCAAGTGAATCCTCCAATCACCACTTGAGTCCGGATTATGCTCTCTAACCTCTTCAATTCATCTCCGGTCGCTAGAGGGCTGATGCAGATCGTCAGCGAGCGAATCAGGCTATACTTTGAAGCGTTCTTCCCCTCTAGAAAGAGAGACAGATTGTCATTGTCTCCTACATCTTTGTTTTGTGGTTTTGTATCGAGTACAATGCTCCTTCATCTTTGTAACGCACATCTGGCAACGAAAGAACTCCCAGGGTGACTAGCCTTGGTATCAGAATAATTGGTAAATGCAGGGGCTACAAAGCCCAAAATTAGTGGTACAACACCGCGCAAGAGCCAGAAATTTCTCTCTTAGAGCTCGAGATAAGCCGGAGTCGTACAATAACTGGCTCTTAATTAAGCTTCAAATTCCACTTTGCTGCTCAATTCGAGGATGTTTTGGTGGGCAAGTCGATCGTACTGACGTCCAAGCCTGCCGCTTGTTCTGCCACCAAGCTTCATGACACGAAAGGTTGATACCGTTGCTCAACAAGCAGAGAAACATGATCGAGGAGCGACGAGGAGGATTCTCCATCAGACGACCCCTTCCAGTTAGCACCGCTTTGAATATGAGGCTAGAGCTTAGCCACCTATGAGTTAGCTAAAAGGAATGGCCAGTCATTATTGCGTACACACAGTGGCTAAGGCTAGATGTAGTGACATGGTAGCATATAGCCTGGATATAAAGCCAATATGACTCTTTTCACGTTCGCTTCGAAGCACACATGTCATGCAACATCGATAGCCAGGAACTCATGCATCAGCGACGAGCGCTTGAGAGCTCGTGGTCATGACGCTTCTGTCCTAAAGGCTGGTCGCAATATAGGCCTGAGTAGGAAGAACGCTTCAAAGAAAGTTAGTCTGATAATCATTCACCTAGGAGTAGACCTCGAGCTGGGATTGTCGATAAGAAATGTTGCCATTTAGTCTTGATCTTAACACTGGAGGAAGAAGGTGACACCTACTCCTTGAGATTGCCAAATTCGCCACGAAGACTCCGATGACACTGAGAACCGCAAAGATTGGGTCTATCCATGGAAGCGGTTTGCCACCATCACGCCGCACTGTTTGCTCCTCCTTGCTATTCCCATCGCTTTCATCGTGTAAGGATTGTAAACAGTCGTCTAGAGACCTCCAATCAGCCAAGAAGGCCGAGATCGCATCAGCGAAAGCCAAGTTGGTCATCATGCTGGCAGTCGTGCTGCTGAGGAAGGTTGTTGCAAACACCATGTCAAATAGATTGGCCGCGAATTCTTTGATCAATATGTCCTTGATAGCGCAGTAATGTGTTTTAAGCGTTTCCTGTTGCGTATTGCTTGGTCTTCCGGAGTGTTGGCGCGAGATCGAAATGTGTCCGATCATTGTCAACATTACTGATACAATTGCGTAGCTAGGTCTCAACTTTCGCAGTCTGAACAACATGCCGAACTCGGGATTCAGATTTATAATTCTACCTACGATCAGAGAGGCGAGCGTTTCCACGGCTTGGATGACGACTTGAATAAGCCGTGACCCTGGATGCCACATGACTGAATGCATCCACTTGGGTAGAACGAAAGAAGTCATCCAGCGTAACGTCTGGTTTTCTGTCTACTGTCAGACTGATCTTCTCTCTTGTGTAATGGTGTTATCTCACCTTCGAGGTGTGGGGACATAAATCCGAAATCCACGGAGATGTACAAAGTAACCACCATCACCACTAGGGTCATCATCAACCATGTAGGGCTTGTGGTATTTTCCTCTGTAGTGCTGGCCGGTACGGTGCGCTCCTGTCCAGAGAGTGATTGAGAGCCCCAGAGACAAACAAGGGCTTGTGCAAAGGATCATCATCTCACTAGGAGGATACATGGTGTTCGGAGAGTATTGAGACATGCACATTGCAAGGCAGTCTTCGAAGGTTGGGAGCGAGACCTGAAAGATTGAGCTCTAAGTCTCTAAGATGGTTGGAGTGAGACCTGCACATTCACTGAAAAAACACGAAGCGGCTAGGAATTCCCACAAGAAGCCAGAAGGCGAGCTGCTACTATCATTCGCAGTTTTTAGTGGTATATATTTTGCATGTGACAGCGCTTGTGATATGAGGAGACTCTTCACAAGATCTTGATATGCGCACGATGCAAACCTGAGTCTAACGCGAAGTTTGTCGTTGTTCAAGTTTGGGATGTCAAGGACGAGACATTACCCACTCATGGTGCGATGCTCCTTGGAATCAATACTATCTTTACTCAGTCACCAGCAAGCATTTGCTTGGAGCCTGGCTCAAACCCCCTCCTTGTTAGGTGTAGTACATTTGTTAGTAGTCAACCGCGAGCCTAGTCATCCAGCAGCCCAACAGTCCACTCTGGTATTCGTTCGACTCCTTCACCACGTATAGCGCTGACAGGTATCGCAGCCAGTCTGCCCCTCCAAGCATTCTTTCTTTTGCTTGGGTGCTCCACAGTACCATTAGCCAAGGCATCGAGATAGGCTTGTAGATTCGCAAAATTCTCCTGAGTGCCTTCGAGATCAGCCTTCGTAGCTACCACGAACCATGGTTTCGAGGAAATCGGTGCCATTGGTAGTGCTGGTAGTGGCTTTGACCCAGATGGTTCGATGATGATGTTCTGGTCCTTCCTTGCCACTGTTCCATCTCGAGCAGAAGCGGATGGAACTGAATTGCCTAAGGGCTTCCAGTCCACAATTCGTGACTCAGTCTGCTCATTCGTCTCCATTCCTCTCAAGATCTCAAATTCACCAAGTTCCTTCCAAAGATTGTTCAATGCATTGACTGCATCCCCAGCGCTGAGATCAACCACGAAAGCGAGGACCTGCGCTCGTTCCACATGGCGTAAGAAGCCGAGTCCGAGCCCCTTGTCCATATGAGCATCTGGAATCAAGCCAGGTATATCTGCAATAGATACCTGCGTTCTTGGCTCCCCGCTAGCCCTACTGACTTGTACAAGGGGCCTTCCACGACTGTTGTCCAATACCATTGTCCCAATGTTCGGTTGCAGCGTCGTAAAAGCCCAATCTCCAACTCTGGCTCTGCTCCTGCTAAGGGCACGCAACAACGTACTCTTCCCAGCATTTGGCATTCCTACGAACCCCACGTCTGCTAGAAGCTTGAGTTCCAGCTCCAGCGTCAGAGACATGCCAGCCTCGCCCTTCGTGGCAAATTTCGGACGTCTATTTGTACTCGTCACGAAGTGTGGGTTGCCCAAGCCTCCCAGAGCCCCTGCAGCGAGGAGCATTGGCTTCGACATCGGCTCAGACAGATCCAAAGCGATAGGTGGCTCCGGCTGAGCAAGCGTAAGACTCGACTTCCTCGATCTTGGCAGAGGAGGAAACTCGGCAGTCGCGTACTCAGAAGGCATTGCTGAAGGATATAATATCCACTTGTCTCTCCGCCAAGTCCCCCTCGTAGCGTCTCCTTCATGGCTCTCCTCACTCCCCTCTTGCATCCTCTTATTCTCCTCCTCCTCCGCCACAGGATCATGCCTGCTGATCTCTCTGACCACGGTCCCTACTGGCACTTGCACCAAGACGTCCTCTCCTCTCTGTCCTCCTTTGCCTTTGCCCTGACCATTCTTTCCCCTTCCAGCCTTGAGTAATGACCGTCTGGCTAGTTTGTGCAAACTCGTCTCTCCCCGAACCGCCTGAATGTAGATGCTGCCTCCACTACCCCCGTCACCGCCATTGGCAGGGCCAGCTTCCACGTACTTCTCACGTAGGAATGATATGCAGCCATGGCCTCCTGAGCCAGCGCCGAGCGTGAGCGTGGCTTTGTCAGCGAATATCGTGCGGCCATAGTCGCTTGGTTGAGGGTTGAGATGGGAGGACGGATGAAGTCCAGGGGCGCTTTGCTCGTGGTTCGTTGACTCAGTAGATTGGTAGCGACGTGCCGCTGCTCTGCTCCGAGATAATAGTCGTACAGCTATGCCTTGTACTGCCCTACCCAGACATGCCGGAGAAGCCTCCAAGCAGGGGTAGAGGAATGGCATAAACGTGCCTTTTAGGCAAATCATGGTCGCTAGAATTCAAGCCACTTCTGTCAATCCACCTGGCACCTCAAGGAGCCCGATAATACTGGGTCAGTCGAACGGTAAAAGGCTCCGTGCAGACAGAACTGTTGCAACACAAATCATGATGTTAATGGCTTGAAGCTGCAGCGATCTACAACCAATTTTGCTAGAGACCTTTCACGCCAGCGATGACATGAACTCTTCACGTCAACGCCCATGGCATCACAATACTCAGCAATACACACTTCTTGAGTAGTATGTATTTGGATCGGATCCCTAATTCCCATGTATTTTTCTGACAGTCCTTTCTACAGCGCAAGTCTAAGGCAAGCATGTCCCGAAGGGATCTACCTCAGCCTGAAGCCTGGAACTCCAGCGCAGTGGTCTGGAGTTCTCTTTGTCCGTAAAGGTACACCGCTGTGGAGAAATACATATACGGATGAAGTGCTGATTGCGAGACAGGCTCCTATGCGCCAGCTATACTGCGATTCAACATCTCCTTCCCATCAGACTATCCCACCCTTCCTCCCTCAATCTCATTCGTGAGCGACATCTTCCATCCCCTCGTCGCACCAATCACCACCTACACCTACACCACCGGCTCCTCGAACCTAGACACTGTCAGCGCTACAGACGACGAGCGACTTCCACCAGGAGGCTTCAGCCTGAGACATGGCTTTCCGCATTGGTTTCGAAGGGCTCAGAAAAGCGCTGCTTGTTCAACCGGATCGTCAAGGAATATAAGCGGCATACAGGACGGTGCCCGCAAGCATGGCGAGGACGCTTACATGGTCCCTCCGCCGGATGGGCTATCTTCAGTAGGTTCTTCGCGAATGTCCAATTCTCCGCTCACCAGCTCTGGTCAATCGCCCAACTTCCGGTCCACGCGCATCCTTGAGGTCCTCCAATATATGAAGCGCGCGTTCGATGATGAGGCTGCCTTGGATGCGTTGCCATTGGGGGCTGCTGGCAATTCTGGAGCCTGGAAAGCTTGGCGAGCCTATCGTAGGAGCAAAGGGTTGGAAGTGGATGATGCGAGTGCGCGTGAGTCTAGCACAATAAAGCAGGATGAATGGAGCTGGGACGGCGTGTGGGAGGAGAGAGTACGGAAGGGTATCGACGCAAGCATTGCAGAGTCGACACTGTATGGTGGCACCGGCGGAGGAGATGACTTGGTAAGCTGTATGGTCTCAACAGTATGGCACGGCTGACTAGGGTACAAAGATACGCTTTGTTGATGTTGGCGACGATATGATCGGAGAAATCAAGGAGAAATTGGTGGGTTCAATCGAAGGCTCATGAATTGAGTGCTGCCGCATCTCAGTCGTTCCTTCCTTCTCTATAATCTCCTGCTGTCAACATGAACCTACCTATCTTCCGACAGAACCAAGATCCTGTTGACGGGAATTTGCTTCCCAGAAATACTCCTGCCAATTTTGGGGCTGCATGGCGTCCTTCACTTCTGGCAGTCACTGGCCGAGGTACCAGTCCAATCATCAGAAATTGCATTCTACCCTAGAACAACAGCTTAGCAAGACTTCAGATTACAGGTTTCAGCCAGTAGTTTTTCTTGAAACTCAGTACTCATGCTAAACATCACCATCGAATGCATTCAAGATACGTCTACCTTTTTGCATTGATAATTCCAGTCGCAATTATAGTGCCGGTGGGTATGCTACTCGCAGTCAGGAACGTCCGCAGTCGCAAGAGGGATAGAGCTGATACTCCGGAGAGCATTGTATTGATACCAGTCTAGGACGGTCAAGGCTCAAAAGCTTCAGACAGAAGCATCACCATCGAATGCAACCCGTACATAGTTTTGCGTTGACTGTTCCTATTCTACTGATAGGTGGAGTAATAGTCCTCCTCTCTGTCAGGTACATAACTGGCCGCAAGAGAGATAGACCTAGTGCAGACGATCATATTAATTTCCAGAAATTCAGGACAGGTAATGCTCAAAACCTTCAAGCACAGACCAAAAATTGCTTACTATCGACAGTCCAATACACAACTCTCAATTGATCGCGGTCTGCATGAAGATGTCTTCCATTAGTAGCAGATCAGGAATTTCCGAAGACAATGGAGGTTTCGCAGACCCAGAGTTGACGCCAAAGCCTCTACGAATTGCCAAGAGAAGAGACTTGAGATCCTCGGACCCTATTACCATCAACCGTCTACCTTCTCTACCAGAATCTCACCCTCAAGAGGATTTCACACCGATCAGGAGATCCCCGGTCTTGTCCATTCGTACGCAGCTAGACCTCGCACAACGGGACCCCACTGCTCCAACCTCGCAATGGGCTCGGCGAAATACATTCCTGCACGTGAACAAGCAGCGTCGAAGTGATCCCGGCCATACGAGCATGGCCGCTCACAATAATGTACCTGACAGCCTGGTCGATTCGGGGTCCTCATCGTTCAGGGGATCCCAGGATGCACGTCGGCCAATTTTCGTGGATGCCGAATTAGGAGGTCATGCAGGTGCAAGGGCAGCCAATACCGAAGCCAGACCTGCGTCTACCCGAGCTGTGACCACTGGTGCCTTCAAGAAGACAGACTTCCTGCGTCCGATCAATGACGAGCCATTGGTACCTTTAGTACCTACACCATTACGCAGGAGCAGACGGAGAGCTGTGACCGCCAATGAAGGATATCACGGGCATATAGAGTCCATGACGGGCACCTCAGACCACGGTCTGCTAAAGCAATCATCTACAAGGCACCGCTTGATCAGCCGAGTGATGAGCGGCCTGATCAACAGGGCTCACCCAAATCATGCAGCATCCAAGGACGAAAATTTAACGATGCAGCCGCCGCACAACGATACAACAGATTGTAACACACGAGACATGGATAAGATCGATGCCACGAGGAGGAGTGTTTCAAGCGCAGGAACAGATGACTACGGGGGAAGTGAGCTTGAAGGTGCACTTTCTGCTTTCCCTACTCCACCATCGACCGCCAGCGCATCTCCCACATCTCCTACGTCTATTGGGTTTGCCACATCTTCGCGCCCCATTTCCCAGCAATACCGCAGCCTTCGCAAGCCGGAAGACGCTGCCGCGATGGGTGTCCAGCTTACACTGACTCCCGAATACGATCAATTGAGCTCTGACAATGGCAAGACCATGTTTGTTGCCATCGATGTCGAGGGTGCTCTGAATACGACAATCAGTGGACAAAATCTCTGGTCTCAGCATACTGGCCTGGACATGGTGGTAATCATTGACAACTCGTAAGTCGCGTCGGCTGCTCTCGTTTATTCGTTACTCATACATAATTACAGACTCTGTACATCACCGAACACCCTCATGGCCAGCTGCGAATCCGCCAGGTTTCTTGCCTCGAATCTAAATGTGGTGACAGATCGTTTGGCCATATTGTGCACGTCAGACTCTGGTGACCATGGATCTAATCCTACAACAGTCTGGCCCTTGGCACCAATCAAAATACAGAAGTTGAAGGCTGCCTTAGACAAGGTTACATGTTCAAGTGAGAAGCTGACGCAAGACAAATGGGCAAATAGCATCGATCATGCGAAGGGACTTCTCCTGCAGTCCGCGGTGCCGGATCAGGAGTCGGAGGTGCTCCAAGATACTTATGGACACGTACTCATTCTTACTGTGGACTCCGGTGGCGTTTCTTCGGAGCTATTGGCCCATGATAAACTCCACTTCCATATCATATGCCCAGCCATTGTGCCTCGAGAAGATGGACAGGTCATCGCATCTGAAGGGTGGAGATTACGACTGCTGTCTGCCATCGAGCCACGGGTAGTGAGTGCCAGCAAGGACACTGATCCGATGAGCCTATTCAACAAAATCCGGGGCCTAACTACACATGCGCGTGGAGGAAACCTCCCGGGGAGATTGCACGATGTTACCTTGGACATTGTGCCCGGCCTAGACTGCAGTATTGAAGATGTGATGGGAAGTAGAGAGTGGCCAACACTACACCCCGGCGAACTACACACGATATTGGCCAAGCTGAGAGTCCGTACCTCGAAAGCAAGAGGGTACTCATTTACCCAGGCAGCTCACCAGTCTGAGGTTTCATTGGACAATCATGATATTCTGGGCGAGCTTGACGAGATGCTGGGAGTCTCCGCGGTCAGGGTCCTAACTGCGACGCTTAGGTATAAACATTCTCTGCTACCAAAGGACACCACTTGCTCGGTCACGGTCGATTGCCAGCTGAAGAGGCAACTCGCCAGTCCAGATCAAAACAAGAGTTCGGTTCAAGTATATCCCTCTCCACCCTCGGCATGCAAAGTCTTGGTACATAAGCGCCTCGCCTACCACCTTGCAGTCCAGGGCTCTCCCAGACACGCTCTGTCGAAAGTGCGCAAGGTGTTCGGTGAAACAGGTTCCCGTGCGTTCTGTCCAGACTACGTCAATCTCATCATCAAGGAGCTCAAATTCCAGGCCCGCATCACCGAACGCTTAGAGATTGACGCATCGCCAAAGAAGCCCATCTCCAACACTACACCTAATCAACCTGACAGTCCTTTCGAGCATTTCGGTCAAGGGCTTTTTCAAGCTGCAAACTACAAGCCTGATGATTGGATCACTGACGCTATTGACGAGGGTGTCTCTAACAAAGAAGAAGTCCAGCTCGCTGTTCTGGCAAATGGCAAGCAAAACAAGCCAAACGACAAGAGACAAAAGAAATGGCTATATGCAGAGCCCAACGAAGCGAAGGTCATTTGGGGCGATATACAAAAAGCGTCGAAGCTCCAGCAACATGGTAGTATGAGGAAAGCTTCAAAGCCTAAGCATCTGGCCGGTCTAGAACAGGGATCAAGAAAAATGAGCTCGAGTGTCGAGCAGGATCGACAAAGGAGAGTGAGGGAGCTTGACGGGTGGGTGAAGGAAAGTGTGAGGACGAACAAGCTGAGGAACTTTACGTCTCTTGGTGACAGTAAGTAGAATGGGCTTGGTGCGCTTTGGTTGTATGGGTAATGGGTAATCCATGGCTATGGGAGGTGCTGGGGTTACTTCTTTGCTTTTCAATGGTCACCACTTGGCTCTTGCTTGGATCCTCTGCTTGTACAAGTTTTCATTCAGCGATATACCCTTCTGGCTTCATCGGCTCACTACGCTTTCTACATAGCCCTTTCCAACAAACATCTGAAGACAATCGTAATACATCCTTTTCATATGTACAGCCTTATCCCTCAACTCTTAAAATGATCTTCCGCGGGCCCGTAGCCTCGTCACCGTCTCATAT
>JAABUS010002270.1_pt1 | contig 37017 bp, 7 predicted proteins | sample 5560161 | NCBI WGS metagenome assembly JAABUS01 (sample SAMN10711885, study PRJNA513376) | rock metagenome | isolation source: Antarctica rocks | place: Antarctica: Victoria Land, Trio Nunatak nord | collected 2016-01-04
TAAATCTATCTCTTCGGCACTCCTTCTCCCTCCTCGCCTACCCCTACCCTGCCCAACCCTAGGAACAGACCTATCACTATGCCCATCCCTCCCCCCAACATTATCCTCCGCCTCCTCCCTCGCCTGCTCCTCCGCAAGGCTCTTCCTATAAGCCTCCCACATTCTCCTTTGTGCAGAACCCGACGACTGCCGCTGTCGTCCCCCTCCCCGTTGCGGCCGAACTGAAAACTCCGAATTAGCATTCGGGCCGCTAGGCACTCCACCGAAATTGCCAAACACATCCGTTTCAAAGCCCGCAGAACCCGGGGTGCGTGCGGACCCTGGTGTGGACGAGTTTCCAAGCATAGAATCGGCAATGGAAGATTTTGGTACCGATCCATCACCGAATGCTCTGAGATTCCCAATAGCGGTTCTTTGGAGGGATCCTTCGCCGGTTCCTCGCAGACTTCCTCCTGCTGAGTGCGAAAGGGAGCCGGAGCTGGACCCTTTCAGGCCTTTCAGGGCGGATTTGATGGGCCTGAATGGTCGCCGCTCTGGGACTGCTGGTTTCTTGAATTCTAGTGCGGCTGCTTTGGCGGCGCGCGTTGGGGTAGATGGGATGGAGATGGGTGGGAGGGCTGGTCGGCGAGATCGGGTGGAGGCAGTCGACTGTCCTGAACCCATGGAGCTAGCGGAGCCCATTGAGGAGGCTGGATGGTGGCTGCTTCCTGCTACTGATGATGGTGGCGAGAAGGCTTGGACTTCGTTGTTGAATGCTACGGATTGTCCTTTTTGAGAGTCATCATCTGGCGACCCAGCTTCTGGCGCTATTGGGCTTTCCGGGTCCCCGAGACTAAAATTCGATGACGATTGTTCTGGCAGCGGAGACCGCCCGGGGCTCACACCATCATCCTGGCCCTGAAACAAGGGCGTAAAACCCGCTCTACCAATTTCACCGTCGGCAGCGGTAACTTGCGCATTACGCTGAGATTGAGACGGGCTGTGGAAAGAGAGGGGGCGGCCGCTGTGAGGTGTCCGTAGAGATGGACTGCCGAATGGGGAGGTGCCGACGATTGGTGAGCTGCGTTGGTGGTGTGGTGACCAGCCAGAGGCGGTGGGAGGGGAGGATGATTTTACATCAGGGGCTGACGCGCGGCGAACTGTACCATCTGACGTTCGGGGAGATCTTGGGAGGGTAGGAAATTCGGGGTCGTATCGTTCTGGGTCGGCGTTCCTTAAGCTTCGAAGAATGTCTGCCTCGCTCCGTGGTCGTGATCGCGGTGCTGAGTCGCTGGGGAGGGCTGGGTCAAGGGGTACTGAGGTATCGTTCCAATTCTCTTCCTCTGCAGCGGTAGGCGTCGTTGGCGTCTCATCCACTTCGAGTGCTGCGCTCACGATTTCCAACCATTTTGTTGCGTTAAGATTGGAGATTTTGTATGGGCCCGGACAATCTTTGGCTCTTGAAAATGCTTCGTATGCTTGATTCCATTTTTCCTGGTGATGTAGAGCTATACCGCTAATATAGTAGCACCGACGTTTAGAGGCTAGATCTTTGGTTTCCTTTGCGAGTTCTAAAGCGGCTGCGGCGTGCGATTCCATCTTTTCCCAGTCTTCAAGGAAGGAAGTGACCAAGCAGCGAGCTAGGATTGTGTCCATGGTATTCCGGCGCAGGAGCTTGAGGCATATTTCGTAACCTTCTTTGCGCATAGGTTTCCTTTGAATGGGCTGCAACCTTAATGCTTCATCGTAGAACTGTTTTTGCCCTCGGATGTGTCGTTTGAGTTGATCGATTTCTCGGTGGAGGCCGATAACGCCCATTCTGTGGGCTTGGTCTTCCTCGGCGGCGATTCTTTGTTCCTCGTCCGAGGGAGGATCTTGGTAGATATTGACCTATAATGCTTGTTAGGGACTAGTATAAGGGTGATCTGAGGGAGTGCTGTCTTACTGGCCCATCGAGAGACATTATAAGTGGCAGCTCGCCAGGCTTTGGTTCAGGAATGGGCTCTGATTCAGGTACGGATGCCTCATGCGAGCCACTGGACATCCCCCAAACCCTGCTCACAAGTGACCCCCCTCTGGCCCTTGCATTACCTACTACGCCACGAATCTCTTCCAAGTCCTCAGGAGATTCCTCTGGGCTGTCAGGCGAGTAGGGAGAGTCCTCGGACCTTGCATCTAACGCTGATCCAGGTTCCTCATCGTCAGCTTTTGGTGCAGCATCGCGGGTTTTGAGCGCTTCAACGAGGCGGCGTTGTAGCTGATTCACGACCAAGTCTCGGAACTCTGATACTTTAGTCTCGCGAGAGGCAAAAGACTCAGCTACTCTATCATCATCGTTCCAGGAGTCTTTGGGTACAGCCAATTCTAAGATCTTGACTTCTACCGTGAGAGACTCCTCTATTGGGAATTGGCATTCTTTAACCATTTCATCGAGGCTCTTGCCAGGCTGGAAATCTTCTGCCGTCTGAGCAGTGTGGACCAGATCTCGGAGTTTGGCAATTTCGGCATTGTCGTTCTCATCTGCTTCTACGCTGCCCGAAATGCTTTTAATGTCTTCTCCTGATCCATGATCCTCGAACCTTTGGGCGGCCCAAGAGATATGGCCTTCATCCAGAGGCATGTCCTGCTGTACCGTGATTGACGCAAGGATCTTTGCAACTTGTTCCTTCTTCAATGACTCCTGGAAGCGCATTTGTAGCTGTTCCCAGATCAAGGCTTTGCATTCTGCATAATCTTCGTCGCGAGAGGGCAGATCGTCCGGCGCATCTTTGTATATTTGGTAATCAGCCAAGTTCTGAAGTCTTTCTCTTATATCGAGTAGGTCCTCGGGCGAAAACTCGCCAGCGTCAATGAACAGTTCGCGGCGTTTCCCAGGCTCCAGTGGATCTTCCGCCTCCTGGAAGTCTTCACATAAATTGCGAAGAAAGACGCTTACTGAAACATCCTCTTCATCGTCCGTCATCTCACCGCCTGATGAAAAGTCCATATTCTCTTCCTCAACTCCAATTGCTGAAGTTTCTTGTCTCCGCACCTCCTGGAAACGCTTGTACAGCTGATTGAGGATCAATACCTTGCACTCTGCTTTTGCTACTTTGTAAGCAGCCATGTGTTTGTCTTGCACATCAGGGTCCTCATTCTGGTATTCTTGATCATAGGCCAGGTCTTCGAGCCTGCTCCGGATATCAACTAGCTCCGAGGGCGAAAATCTGCAGGCGTCAAGTACGATATCGAGGTATCCTTTGGACTTTAATAATTCAAGTTCAGTCATCTTTACGAGGTCATGCATTTTATTGAGGGAAGCGCTATTGAGTTGGTCGTCTTCCTCGGCATCATTCGACATCGCATTACTCAGCGAGCTGTCTCTGTTGACCCCATAGTTTGAGGCATCTGTCGTCGCACCCCTATCTTCACTGTCTCCCCCAACTGTCTTTACTAGACCCCGTTGACCTAGATGTTCGGAAATAGTATCGATTGCGTCATCAGCCTCTGGTCCAGCCTCTTTGAGAATTTTGTCGAAGGAGAAATCTGCCGATGTAGGTAATCGAGGACTCTCCGGCTTTTCGTCATCCCGACTGGCTCCCGAGGCAAGAGCTGCTGGTTTCACGGACCCGGACAGCTTGTTTTGAACCCACTGGCGGAATGACATCGCTGGTGGTGTTTTCTTATTAGTATAGAGAGTGGACCGCGAACGATGTTGTCCAACGTAGGCACGAAAGGAGCGCGAATTAAGCTACTGGCGCAGGCTTCACCGAATACAAGAAATCCAAAAGGTAACAATGTTTGAGTGGGCGATTCAATACTAGTCGCTGGCCTGTTGCGGCCAATTCTGCAGAACACGAACAAAGCACAACAAATACACTTACCTTGCAAGGATTCCGCAAACGGACATAGGTGAGACAACAGATTGATCTCTTGAGAACAAAGGGACAATGACGATATGATAACTACAATTAAGCATAGACTATTCTTGATTGTACGGCCGATTCGTCGTATATGAACTTGTCGTACTCCGAATGGCAAAAAAATCGAAAGTCCTTTGTTATGGATCGCTTCGGATCGCCTTCAGGCAACTCCCTTAGGAACTTTTCAGCCTTTTCCTTGCTTTCTACGATAGTCTGCGCGTGATCGTCGAGGTGCGATGCCAAGATGAACGACCATTTAGCGTTTGCATACTCGCAGAGATACAGGTAGCACATTCCTCTGTGGAATTGAGCTTTGCCAGCAAGTTCGTGGAGTCGCAGCTCGGAAGCAATCTGAAGGGCCTCTTCCGCGTACTTGAGCGCAACATGGAAGTTCCTGCCTGATGACTGTATCAGAGCCGAGTAGAGAAGTCTGGCATTGGTACGATGACGGTGGCCGAAATCAGCCCGTTCCAGCATTGTCGGCATCAGGTTGAGGGCATGCTGGAGGTTTCCATTACACCATTCCATCTCCACTGGCACCAGTGCTGGGTACAACAGAGGGGATGACCGTTTCCATGTGCCAATCCAGGATGCTTTTGGGACAGGATTCGACCATCGAGTAGAGTCATTCGCATAGAGCCGTGTGTGAGCGTTTGCGAGCAGTCTGTCAAGCTCGATGTTCTGATTCTCGAGCTCCACAATGGCTGTCTTGGCGTGTGATAGCTCTGTTCGAATTTCGTCTCGTTCCTTGATGATCTGCACGAGTTGAGCCTTGAATTCCTCCATGATGTTGGCGATTAGTACGGTATCTCAAGGTCTGTTTCGCGCGTCTGCAATTACTCTGGGATAGTGAGATATCGTAGATGTAGGATCGTTGTAATACCGTGGGAGAACGATGAGAATAGGTGCAGTAGAAAATTCCATGCGAGAAGGACGCAACAATTATATAGAACACAGTAGAACAGGGACAAAGGAATATACAAAGACGCTGTCTGAGGTTCTTAATCTCCATAGAGCATGGTCAATGCACCTCAAAGGCTTTGAATCCAATGGTCAACAAGTGCATTATGTACACCTAAAACATCCGCAATGACAGTTAAAGGAGCTGGTTGTAGCGCCTTGCCTTGCACAATGGTAGTCACGCCGTACCATGGTGACCTGTTTCGGTGATCTTCGACGGTACATCTTGTTTGTGTACATTCTTCTGGAGCCTTCCAACGTGTATGTGACGCTTTCCGAGCTGAGTTGGATGATCGCGTTTGTCGAATGGTATCCAGGTCAAGGTCCGCGAGGTGGCGAGTGCCGCAAGGCAAGCTAATCTACTTTGGGAATTTCTAGTTATAACGTAATCCCTGTCGAAAAAGTTGCTCCTCTGTCGATTGATGATATCAAGTAACGCCAAAATTGCTTCATACCACCAAGACTTTCACTTCTTCCTATTGCCTGTTTACCATTGCATCTGTGTATAACATCATCAAGGTTTTACAGGGCTGTCTTTAATCAATCCTTGTTTTGCACTTCACTGACCAAAGCATGCTCGTGCGAGCTTCGAGGCGACGCCTGCAACATGATGCATACAAGCAAGCTGCCGCCGCTGTTGAGGGTATACACTTGCCATTTTTATGCCCTGCCTTGTACAGACATACAAGGCATCCCAAGAGAACGTCAAGCACCATTCCCACTGGGTCAACGGCCGGATTGAAGGATGCTAGAGCGCAGTGTGTATCCAGCGCCTCCCAACACCGCAGACACCTTGCATCTGCTGCTACTGCCGAGTCCTTGCCTCAATCAGACTATATTCCCTTCGATGGGTACAATTACAAACCACGCTCCAATGCACAGAATATTACTGCTCTCCAACCATTCGATCCTACTTCATCACCCTTAATAATCAACGACACGCTCTCGACCCACCCCAAAACTTTTCGCGCGAAGGATGCTATCAGCGGAAACCTCAATGAGATCCATCAAAACCTACACGCCTGTCTTCAGGTGGGCCGCCTCGAGCGAGCCGCGGCGCTCATGCGAAGGCTTAATCAAATCTACAAGCCTGGCGCACCTGGACTATTAGCAGCGCACAACGAATATGTGAAAGAGCTTTCGTACAGAATATCTCAAACGAAGGATCAACACCTCTTGCAACATCTTCAGAGATGGTTTATTGTCGATCTGAAGGAAGCTGGCGTCGAGCCGGACGCCGAGATATATGCTTGGATGATCCAAGCTAGTCTTCAAACCTCAGGTTCAAGAAAAGATCGCACGGTCAGAAGATACATCAATCTCGCTAAGGAGGCGGGAATCTACGACGAGACCATGGATCTGCTCAACGACTTTCAGAAAGCCTTAGTATGTCTGTCCATTGATTCTGACGCATTAGCTGACTTCGCACTTCTAGGTCGCTTTATCGTACCATCCGAAACAAGCAGATGCACCTTATGCAGAAGCCCCAAGAACCTCGTCTGAATCACTCGGGGCCGTGTCCGAAGACGCGGCAAAGCCTGTATCGGAAGTCAGGCCAATGCAGCAGAAGGGCTCGGGACTTACTACACTCAAGAAGTCATTGGAAATGTTTAGGAACCCAGGGAACATAGATCTTTCAGAGTATGTGAAGGAATCAGATGCGACAGTTGAAGAAGACACGGAATTGTCTCATGAAGAGCGACAACAGAAGCGCCAAAGGCTGCTGGAGGCCAATGTACTGAACGCTGCTATAGATCGTTGGCGGGCTGAAGACGCGCATCTCAGGAGTATAGGCGTGAACAGCGGTCTTTCCGGGTCGACAATCGGCGCAATGATGTGGAAGTGGCATGAGAAGCTGGTGCCGACCATCAAAGACGACATACGCAAGTCTCATGAAGCTGAAAAGAAAGCCAAGAGAAGCAAAGACGAGGATAATTATTTGCAATGGGGTCCTTATCTACAGTCGCTTTCACCAGAGAAGATATCCGCCATTACTATCTTATCAGCAATGAAGACTTCTAGCACGGATGGAGTTGACGAGCGGGGGATCAGACTCCACCATGTCGTTCAAAGTATTGGAGATGCCGTACAAAATGAGAGTATTGCCGAACACATCAGAAAAAACAGACATAGATCTGATTGGAAAGGGCTCAACAACCTGGCAAGGGCACGCTCAAAGCATGATAACCTCACGAAGTTGATTCAAAGCTCCAGGTCAGATGTGTACGAAAAATTAGAGTGGGGACAAGCCATGCGGATACAGTTGGGCGCAGTCTTGCTCGCCCATCTTATGGACATTGCAAAAGTGCAAATGTCTCGCCGAGACCCCGCGACAAATCGACAGGTGCAGGAAGCACAGCCGGTCTTCTTCCACACGTATCAATATATCTCTGGCAAGCGCGTTGGTGTTGTTCGACTGAATTCAGCTGTGTGGGAAAAGCTGGCCAAGACGCCCGTCAGTTCAGTGTTGGCCAAATATCTCCCTATGGTTGCTGAGCCCAAGCCCTGGGTTGGGTATCAAGAAGGGGGCTTCCTTGAGCATAACTTGCCTGTGATACGTCTCACTGGGTCTGACCTTCATTCGAAGCGTTACGCTGTCACTGCGGCTGAGAATGGAGATATGTCCCAAGTCTTTGCTGGCCTTGATGTTTTAGCAAAGACACAGTGGAAGATCAATAGATTTGTTTTCGACGTCATGCTCCAAGCCTGGAACACTGGCGAAGCTATTGCCAAGATTCCAGCAGAGGATCCACCAGCAGACTATCCCCCGGAGCCGTCAGTATCGGATGATGCCAGAGAACGCAAGAGGTGGATGAGGAAAATCAGAGAAATGGAGAATCATCGGTCCGGCCAGAGGAGTACAAGGTGTTTCCAGAATTTTCAATTGGAAGTTGCTCGGGCTTACCTGGATGAGACATTCTATTTTCCACACAACTGCGACTTTCGCGGGCGCGCCTATCCTATGGCCCCGTTCTTGAATCACATGGGTGCTGACAATGCTCGTGGACTCTTGGTATTCGCTCAAGGCAAAGAGCTCACCACTGAGGGCCTCTACTGGCTCAAGGTCCATCTGGCCAATGTGTATGGTTTCGACAAAGCAAGCTTCGACAAGAGGATACAGTTCACAAACGAACATCGGGCTGAGATATACGATTCGGTCAACAACCCTCTGAAGGGTTCCAGGTGGTGGTTGAACGCTGAAGACCCTTGGCAGTGTTTGGCGGCCTGTAAGGAAATGAAAAACGCTCTCGACTTACCCGACCCAACAAAATACGTGTGCCAACTCGCAATACACCAGGACGGGACCTGCAACGGCCTACAGCACTACGCAGCTCTTGGTGGCGACATCGCGGGTGCTCAGCAGGTTAACCTCGAGCCAGGCGTGAGACCCTCAGATATTTATACCGCAGTTGCTGAGATCGTCAAAGCCGGGATTGCAACAGAAGCTGCTCAGGGGAAAGAGCTGGCAAAGGCACTGGATGGCAAAGTCACAAGGAAAGTCGTTAAGCAGACCGTAATGACCAACGTGTACGGCGTTACGTTTACAGGCGCCAAGAGACAAGTCCGGAAACAGCTTGATGAATTGGTCGAGTCGTTCCCAGAAACCTATGATGTTAATCGTGCGCTTGCTGCACCGTACATTGCACGGAAAATATTTCAGGCGCTCGCGACAATGTTTAATGGAGCACACGACATACAATATTGGCTCACTGACTGCGCCGCACGGATTTCCGAGTCTCTCGCCCCAGAGCAGGTTGACTATATCGAGCGAGATTCGAAAGGAGAAAAGCCTCCAAACTTCTTCAAGACAATTCAGCTGAAGGGAAACCCAAAGGACGAGCTCACCTCCTTCAAGTCGACAGTCATCTGGACCACACCACTGAAAATGCCTGTTGTGCAACCATACCGAAAGAAGTCTTCACGACGGATTGAGACCAATCTCCAGAAGATTACAATAATGAACCGATCGGCAGCAGATCCTGTCCACAAAGCCAAGCAGCTTCAAGCTTTCCCTCCCAACTTCATTCACTCCCTTGACGCGACCCACATGTTCCTCACCGCTCTGAAATGCAATGAGGTCGGACTCACCTTCGCATCCATACACGACTCCTTTTGGACCCACGCAGGCGACGTCAACACTATGAATTGCATCATCCGTGATGCTTTCATCCGAATGCACTCTGAAGACATCATCGGCCGCCTCGCAGCAGAATTCAGAGCTAGATACAAAGGCTACATGCAGCTAGCAAGCGTGCGCACTGACACCCCTATCGGCCAGCAAATCATGGCGTGGCGCAGGAGTGATGGAAGCATGACGAGGCCTGGTGGTGGCAAGGAATTTGCCAAGACCATCGAAGCCCGCAAGAGAGACGAGCTTCTGATGGAACACCGTCGCAGAGATCTTCTCGCGTCTGAAGACCCGAAGAAGCGGGAAGAGGGCGAGAAGATGGTCACGGCTGGGAAGCTTTTCGAACAGGCGCGGGATGAGAAAGCTTTGGCGCCCGTAGGAATGAAGACTTCTCCAACTGGCGGATTGGGCCCAAGTACCACAAGCTCAAGCTCAAGAGCTACTAAGCTCAAAGCCAACCACCAGCTCGATGTCGGTGATCTCGAAAACGCCGAAGCTGTCCTGCCAGTGCACGAAGAAGACCTCGCACAAGCCAGTTCGGAGGCGAACGAAGACGAGGCTTTGGCCACCGCAGAAGACTCTTACTTGGCGGACGACGACGCAGAAGCTGACGAGGTGGACGATACGCACCTTGTAATCCGTGGCATAGAGTCACTGAGAGTCGGCGAGAAGAATTATGTCCCAGAGGCGAAGAGAAAGAATGTAAGAAAAGTATGGGTGTGGCTACCGTTGACGTTCCCCCCTGTGCCGAAGAAGGGCGATTTTGATGTTACCAGGTTGAAGGATAGTCAGTACTTCTTTTCATGAGGGCGGAACTCCACTCTCGGTCGGATCTTACAATATATACACCCTCTTATAGCACGTTCAGGCGGGGCTTTGTACAACAGGAGGATGTATGGCATTGCATAGCGTAGGTATTGACTTTTGAGCGTGTGTACAGATAGATAGTGGAGCTGTATAGCTTTAGGCCTATCGCCTGCAAACTATAATTGCAAATGTACCTTTCTACGCTTTGGTGCTTTGACACTATTCCCATGTTACATCGACACGTTCCCAGAACATAACTTGTATTAGGCTCTTTTGATCACAGAGTACAAAGTAAATAAAAGAGTCTAGATCCTGGGCGGGAAAAATAACAGATGGACCAAGGCTCAGAGTAGCAGATATCTACGTTGTCGCTTGTGATGAGCACAATACTTGCACAAGAGTTTATGTGCTGAGCGCAGAAAATGCACCTTGCTGCTTGCTATAAGTAAGAAATGGCTACCTGCAATCTCAGAGATCATACTAACCAGAAGGAATGGGATTCGGGGTGAGAGATGTACACATAAAGCACTTCTCATTCGCCTATAAAAGGGTTTTATTGTGGCAGTATTTGAGCCTATCAAGTACCTAACGGACGTACTCTCGTGCACGTTTCGTCACAATCCTCACTCCGCCACTCGCCTCGTCCGGACTTCTTCCATCTCCGCGACGCCCTACTTCAGCTCAAACAACAAATTCAACTCTCCCCCTCTCCGACCAAATCACCCGCACATTGGCACCGGCCACGAGGGTTGGAATACGTAGTCGTTAAAAAGCTCTATGAACTCCTCTCCAAGCTGACAATTGATAAGCCTGCTGACCATCCTGGCTAGCGAGAATCAAGATCGATTATAAGGGAAGCGTTTGATGTACTCTTCGACCTCAGTGGCTCTCTCCTTGACTGATTCTGGGCTGCACATTACGCATCACGGTCCACAGGCTCATGTCGAAGAATCTTATGCTAGGTATAAGACGCTCGATAAAGATACGCATGTCTTTGAAGTGCATAGAATGATTCAAGTCAGAGGGAGTAGCGTAGAACACTGGACTCCTCAAAGCAAAGCACGCGGAAAGACATATCTCATATGCTAGGTTTGGAGTGAAAATCTCCATTCCTGCCTTTAGGTTGCAGAAGCGATTGAGCTCATTGCGGATTAATGTAACCAAAACAGCTTTGTACTTGTCCAGACTCCAAAGGTAAGCAGCGCAAACCGTGAGGGTATTTGCGAAAGCTTTAAGAGCGACAAAAGGAATAACTTAATCACGGCTCAAAAGTCAGATATGAGAATGATATGTGAAGTATAGGCGTTTCAGCCTCGTGAGAGTGTGTACACTGATCGGCACTGTATCCTAATAATTCATCAAGTCTGGTCCGAATATTAGCAACATGCCATATAGTCCTTGTAAGCTAGATCAGACTTACCTCTTCCGAACAAAGCTCTCTTGGACCAGTCCATTGCTAGTAGAACTCTGGTCCTGAAACTCACACTCTGGGCGAAGTAGATACTTCTCCATAAGTAGACCGCCATCAAACCTCCGCTGAAGTTCAACCCATTGCCAAAATCAAAGATGGCAGAATTGCCAATGTAAGCCAAGCTTCCAAGGTAGTGATACTCGAATGCTTTATAAGCAGCCTCGTCGAGATCGCCATAGTCGACTTCGTTGGCCTTCATGCCCGGTAATGCCTGCGCCAGCTTGTTGAGCTTGCGTCCCAGGTACTTACCCTGCTGGTCTGCACGTTGAGCTGTTGCAGGCAACGATGTAAGTTTCGAATCAATTTGGTGTAGCAGTTCATGTAATTCTTTGAAATCAAGAGTGCCGCTATGATCCTCATCATATTGCTTAAACAACATGTCTAGGCGTCTCAAATGGTCTGCTGCTTGAGGGAAGCGCTTCTTGACTCGAGAAGCGACGCCACGCCATTCTGGAAACGTAATTTGCATCTTCTCGGGATCTTCACCTTTTTCCATAGCTAGGGTGCGTAGGAAATGGACCAGATTATCCGCAACGTTGTTCTGAACCGTCGAGCAATCGCCGATGGCATAGACTGAGCCAAGGGGGGCACCGTTGAGGCGAAGATGTGTGTCTGTCTCCAATGCATGTCTGTTTGTTTGGACATCGATCTTGTCGGCGATACGTTTGCAGAAATTGGTTTGGGAGACACCAGTTGACCAAAGACAAAACCCCATAGGAAGCTCCTTAGTGATAGTCTCACCGTTCTCATCTTTCTGGGTGAATAGAATCTTGTCTTCCTGAACTTCCTTGACGCGAGAATTTGTCAAGACTTCCACTTTATCGTGTTCAAATCTAGCCTCAGCGTATTTTGAGAGAGCTTCATCGTACGTATTCAATATGTGCCCCCTGCTTTGGATTACATGAACCGAAATCTCATTCCGAAGTATCTTGGGGAATGAGCGACCCAAATCCTCATTCAACATGTCGAACAGCTCGGCTGCGAACTCTACCCCTGTTGGCCCTCCGCCGCTCACGACAAATGATAGTAGTCGTCGGCGTTCTTCATCCGACGTTGTAGGCATACAAGCTTCTTCCAAATTCTGCATAACCCGGTTTTTTATCAATCGTGCATCCTCTATATCCTTTAGAAAATGACAGTGCTCCAGGCCTTTGACGCCGTGAGCGTTTGTGGTGGCGCCTGAATGGATTGTGAGCCTTTCATTGCATTTTCCACTCGTTTGTGCGGTAGTTCTTACCAACGCCAATCACCAATTTATCATAAGGAAGATAAAAGTGAGAGGTATCCCCTTTGGCGTCCGTCTGTGCAACCTCTAGAAGCTTCTCTGATAACTCGACGTCGACAGCCTCTCCTTTCAAGAAATGTCCTCTGGCTCGTTGTACGATCCGACGAACAGGCTCTACCAGCGATCGTAGTTCTAAGGTGCCGACGGTAGCTGATGGCAACATGGGAGTAAATAGAAAGTAGTTGACGGGGGACACAACAGTGACATGATAGTCTTCCGGATGTAGTGTCTTTAACAGTGACACGCTACCCCAACCGCTACCCAGTATAACCAGCTTGGGCTTGTGCTTCATTCGTTGATTCTCGGCGCAGTCGTCATCGTCCACGAGTGCCTCAACTATCGGCAAATTTTTTGGACCACCTCTCCTTGGGAAGAGTGCGTGCTCTGAGACGGGTATGTCCGCATAGGTCAAATCTTCGCGGTACGTCGAGGCATCGTATACGAAGAATGCAACTATCAGGCCTCCACTAACAAGGACAAAGCCGCCTGCGTAGGCAAAGAAGCGATAGAGAAAGCGAAAGGCAGGGCCTCGGTTGCGAGGTAGAGTATTAGTAGAGATAGGTCTTTTAGAACTGTAGGAGGCCGACCGTCGGATGGGTCCACGACATGCTTTGGGCGTAGATTTCCAGCTGCAACGAGGCGCAGAGGCTCTGGGAAAGCTTCCGCATGATGAATAGTTCTGGGCGCCCAACACCACTCTGGTCGGCTTTGGTATCTGAGGTCTCAGCGCTGTTGGCAAGGTCGACAATTGGGCAAAAAACGTGGTTGATCGATTGCGCTGCATCCTGCGGTCAATTCAACTACCGCCAGATCAATTAGACTCAGGATTGATCAATGTAGCATCATCAACGCCAGCGTTGTCTATGTGATGTGAATTGGGTCAGTACAAAGAAGGTAGGGAGGCGAGTGCAGTGTGAACGGTGTGAACGGTGACCTTTATTTCACGGTCACGACGGCTGGTTGGTTGGTTGGTTGGTTGGTTGGTTGGTTTATTCATACACTGATCCGCCTTTCGGCATGCAGGGGAGTCTCGGCCCTGGGACCACCCTAGAGCCTGGCTCAAAGCTAGATCTAATGGGCTTAGCCCGGACCCCAAGCGGTTTAGCCGGCCTACCGGCCAAAGCGTATATACCCCCAGTATTCAAAAACGGAACCCCTTAGGATAAACCCCTAGGGTACTAGTCCAGGGGTATAACCCTAGTTCTAACGCGTCCGACGCCAAGATATAAATCAATATTAAAATATAAATAAATAAATCCTTATTATCTAGTTTCGGGTATATCTTAATCTCTTTTAAAGAATTAAATATATTATTTATTTAAATAAACTCTCTTCGATTTTTAAGAGTTAGTATTAATATAGTATAAAAATATACTATTATAGTCAAGTTATAAGGTAGTAAAAAGATAATATTATTTATATTAATTAAAATTTATTAAATAGTATTACTAGCTCTAGTAATAAAGAATTAATATAATAATATATAATATAAAAGATATTAATTATTCTATAGAGGATTTGGCTTTAATATATTAGAATCTAATATTACTTTAAATTTAATAAAACTAGCGGTAGAGCTTAGCCCGATATTTTAATAAATATTAATAATAATATTTATAGAAAATCCTACCCCGTGATAGAACGCTCTTTTTAAAAAAAAGATATTAACGCCCTTATTAATACGCTAATATAGAGTATCGTAAATAATAACGTAAATAGTGTTTATATATAGAAATAATAGCGTAAATAAGTATATAAAGTCTTGAATAGTCGGTACGGGTAATACCGTAGAGCTTTAAAACTTGGCGTAGAGCCGTATAAAAATAATTTAATAAAAATATTAATTCTAGCGATAGTAAGGTAAGGCGATAGAGAGGTATAGAAATAACGTAAATAACTAGCGGTAAAAACTATAATATTAATAAAATAGAGGCGTATATATATAGTATTATAAAAGTATTAATACTAAAGTACTAAGGCCCTAAGTATATATTAATAAAATAAAGTCTTAGTATAAATCTAGGCTAGATCTAGGTAAAAGTCGTTTATCGGTATTTTTAAAATTGAAACTATTTTAGCGCGGAGCTAGTCCCGATTCGATTTAATAATTAAATAATTCTTATATTATCCGAAAGTCTTTCCCGTATAAATATATTATCTAGTTAAGAAATAGCGATAACGAGGGGTATATATTTAAATCTATATAAAGAAGTATATAAATAATACTATACTAGGATATTCGGGCTATATAGCTCTATATACAATTAAATAAATAATTTAAAACTATTAAAGAGTAGTTTTACTAGTTCTCGGTATAATATTTCTTTAATATTATCGTAGTACCTAAACTCTTAATGAATTTAATATAACGGTTATTTCCTAGTAAAAATAGGGAGGTATTTAATATTAAGATATTAAATAGTCGATTTTTTTATATATAAAAGAGAGGTCTTAGTGTAAATTTATAGTCTTAGTATAGTTTTAAAATAGTTAGCGATTTCTAAAAATAATCGTTTACCGGTATATTTAAAATTAAAACTATTTTAATATAAAGTTAATTTAGGTTTAATTAACTTCTAGATTTTAACTAGCTAAAAACTATACTATTATTATTACTATTATTAAGCGAGTATATTAAGTATAATTACTACTAGTTATATAATTTAATATAGTCCTTTACTCTTACTTCTTATTAAAGTATTTACTATAAATATAAATAACTAATTTAACTAACTTAGTATAGTATTCTATAACTAAAGTTAGTTATATAACCTAGTATAGTCTCTACTCTTTCTTTTACTCTTACTTTTATTAAGATAATTATTAAAATATAAAATTATTAAAGAAACTAGAGTTGGAGCTAGTTATTAAGATAGCGTAGAACCGCGGGTTATAATTTACTCTTCCGGTTTAAGAAGTAAAGTAGACTTCTATTACTAATATAATCTCTACTCTTACTCTTACTCGTGTTAATATAACTACTACTATTTATTATTATATAACTTCTTTTATAACTACTACTTCTCGAATTACTATTATAAATAGGGCGACTTCTACGGCGTAGGTAGAGCTAAGTAATAAACCTACTATTAATTAATAAAACTAGTTAATATTTACTTTATAGCCTGGCTAATAATAGTAGTAATTATTATTATTAATAATATAGTTTATTCTACGGTAAAGCCTAGAATCGTAAAGTAACTAGTATTATTACTAGCTAAATAACGAGTTAATTAAACTAGTTAATAAACTATAGACTATTATATTCTTAATTAATATTATTACTCGATATTAAAGTTTTTATTATTAAAATACTTTTAGGAGCGAGTATTATAACTAGCGTTACCTAAATACTAAATTAATATACTATTAATTAATATAATCTTACTATTAAATCTTCGGAATAAATCGTATATAATAAAGTAACTAGTTTTATTATTAATTAACTAAAAGGCTAATTATTAAATTAGTTAATAAATTATTAACTACCGAACTAGTTTATAAACTAGTTATCGGTAAATTAACTAAGTTACTAGTTAACTAACTATAGACTAGGCGATCTTTTACGGTACGAATTTCTTAAAGAGATCTTTTATAGTAAAGTATACTTTCTAAATAAATTTATAAATAAACGGAGGAGGCGAGACTATATAATATATAAAAGACGGCGTAGCTAGCGGAGTTAGCGGAGTAATTTATTATCCTAATATTACTTTTACTATATTTTTATTTAATTATAAAGTAGGAAACTAAATCGCTACTTTAGTCCTACCGGATATATAGTCGGTATATAAATATTTATATAGTTAATTCTTAGAAGAGAAGATCTATAGGTATAATTTATATATAGATTTATTATATTTATTATCCTAGGAGTAATATATAAGGCGTATTACTAATAAGAAGGTTACGTTATAAAGTTTATAATTATAATATTTCTAAAGATCTTTAGCCTCGCTAAATAAAGTAAATTAACGCGATTCTATTTTATTAATTATAGGCGGAGTTTAATTAAATAGTAACTTAGAAATTACTTTAAGCGGTAGTTTAGTTTTTTTAATTTTTATTATTATTACCGAGGGAGTTAATATTTCTAGAGGAGTTAAAGTTACTAAGGGAGTTAAAGATATTAAACGAGTTTAGGCTAGTTTATAACCTTATTATTAAAAACTTTTTTATCGAGTCGTTAAAGTAACGAGCGCTTTTATAATTAATACTAAGGGAGCTAGAATAATTAATTCTTAAGAGTCTTCCTTTAACTTAATTTTTACCTCGGTATTAAATCTTTATATAACGGCCTTAATAAATAATATTTTTATAAATACTACGACTCGTTTAGGAGTTATAACTATAATTATTATTAAAGAAGCCGGAGCTACTAAACGAGTTATTAAAGAAATATTAAATAGTATTATTAAACTTTTTATACTAGTGTTTAAATTAATAAGTTTCTATTATTATATAAATAACTTATTTAATAAACGTTATTTCTCGGTAGTTAATTAATATCTTTATTTATAGTTTTATTATCGAATACTCTCTAGCCGAGTAATTAATATAGCTAGTATTAAAGAAGCTAGAGTTATAATAGGATCTATTAAAGGAGTTAACGAGGGAGTAATTAAAAGAGTAATTAAAGAAGTAGTTAAGGGAGTTAGAACTAGTTTATATTCTTATTATCGAAAACTTTTTTACTAAATCGCCGAGGGAACTAGTATTAAATAGGTTATTAAGAGAGTTATTATTAAAGAAGCTAGCGTTAATATATAGGTCTTTCTACTCTCTTATTATCGCTTTATCTCGAATTACTTAATAAAACGCTTTATTTATTTAGTACTAGTAAACCGACGTATTAACTCCTTTATATTACGATTTAGTTTATTAATAAATTATTTCAATACTACTCTCTTAAGATATAAGGGTAGAAGTTATTATATTTCTTCTTCGCCGTATTATTAAATTATAGTATTAGCGCGATTCTTAAAGTCGAAGATATTTTTATATATAATATACTTTCCTAAAGTATATAGGTTATTTTTACTATCGCCGTTAAAATCGAAGAATTTAATTTCTTTAATTTTAAATTAACTTTAAGGGTTAGTTTTTATATAAAAAGTTTTTAGAGTTATTAAGTCTTAAGAGTTTAATAGGCTCTTTCTTTATTATTAAAGAGTATCTTTAATTAAAAGTAACTCTATATATTTTATAGTTTCTTTAAGAGTTAGGGTCCTAAAGGTATACTAGTTAATAACCGCCTTAATAAATAGTATCTTAATATAGTATATAAGTAATTCGGGAGAGTAGCTAGTAGTATATCTAGGGTCTATAACTATAGTTACTCTATTAATTTATTAAGTACTTAAGGTAATTAAATTACCCGAAAGAAAAGAAAGAATAATAATACCCTCGTTATTAATATTAAGTTAAGTAATTAAATTACTAAAGACTTACTAGGGGCTATAGTTAAATAGTTTAGTTATTATTAAAAGTTTAAGAGAGTAAATTAACCCTAGTTACTAAAGATTTAATAAGGTTATTAATACTTAGTAAAATTTCTTTTAAAACTAGCTCTATTAAGATTTATCGAATAACGAGGTCTTTACGGTTGAAATTATTTTAACGTCGCGTTAAGTTATAGTAGATTTAACTCTTAAATAAAAAGAGGTATTAAAGAAGCCGAATAAAGATATAGAAATTTAAGAAATTATAGAGATATTAGTTTAATAATTTAATAAAGAGATCGATACCGTCGTTCGAAGTATAGTAGGAGTACTATTCTTAAATAGGGTTTATTATCGCTACGGAGTAAATAGAATAATATTCGGGGGCGATATATTATAGATTCCCCGAATACTATAAATATTAAATAAGTTATTTTAATAACTTAATAAAGAGTTTAGAAACCTTCGTTTAAGGTAGTATAAAACGGTATAGAAATATTATATATATAATATTCGTTATCGACTCGGAGTAAACTAAATAAATAAATTCTAGGGGCGATATATTAAAGAAGCCCTAGATAATATAAATATTAAATAATTATTTTAACGACTTAATAAAGAGTTTAGAAATTAGTTATTCCGTATAATAAAGTAAAATAACGGTACGGAAGTATTTAAAAGTATAGTAAAAGAACTAGTTTAAATAAACGTTCTAAATAGACGTACTTTAAATGGACTTTTTATATAGATAATAGGAGGACTAGTTTAAACGGACGTTCTAAATAGACGTACTTTTAAATAAACGTAGTTTAAATAGATATTCTTAAATAGACGTTCGAGAGATAAGTAAATAGGAATAACGGAGGACGTAGTTTTAAAGAAGGGGCCCGTTTAGGGGTTCTAGTAGAAGAGACGGTATAAAAGCGTCTTTTAGAAATAATAAAGAACGAGGTTCTTTAAATAAGGGTATTATAAATAACTAGCTTAAATAAACGTTTTGAATAAATATTTAAATAAACGTTTGAATAGATATTTGAATAGATATTTGAATAGACATTTGAATAGATATTCGGTAGTATAGTTATTTATACTACTAGGTTATATAGCTAGTTAAATATATATAGTAATATACCCTAAATCGTGGATCTAGCCGTTACTACTATTTGATAAAGAGTTAATATAATAGTATATAGTATAAAAGATATTAATTATTCTATAGAGGATTTGGCCTTGATATACTAGAATCTAGTATTACCCTAGGCCTAATAGGGCTAGTAGTAGGGTTTAACTCGATATTTTAATAAATATTAATAATAATATTTATAGAAAATCCTACCCCGTGACACCTAGTCCTACTATTAAATCCTAGTCCTATTTATATAACTATATAAATATAATATATAACTACGTATTATTTATAATAAATATTATTAATAAAAATAAAGTTATCGCCCTAATAGTATAAATATTATAAATAGGGATTAATACGCGAAAGTACTAGTTCTAAGAACTAAGGTATTAGTTTCTATAATTTTTAATAAAGATATCGAATCGCTATTTAAAACTCGGATTCTATTTTATATATTATTTTAAATTTTTAAATAAATTAATTAATATTCCTTAACTAGTAATTTAATAATTATTTATTTTATTTAAGGCCCTATCCTACTAGCTACTATATTAAATATTATATAAATTAACTACGCCTACGACGGATTTTCCGTTTCTAGATTAATTTCTTAACTTCTTATTCTTCTTTATTATTAATTACGACCGTAGGTACTAGTAGTCGACGGCGTCGATAAAAATTAGAGTTCGGATCGGTTACCGGCTTAAAGTAAATAATAAAGATAATATTATAAATATATATATTATTTAGGAGAATAAATTTATACACGAGATATTTAATATATTCTAAAACCTTAAATAACTTTATTAATTAGGGTCCGATTTTCTTCGAGATTATCTTAGGGACTCGGTAGTCTTTATAAAAGTATAAATTTATAAAATTATTAATTTAAAAGAATTTCGGTATATATCCCGCGTCGTAATATTCTTTTATTTTAATAATAGCGAGTATAATTATATTTTTAGTATTAATATATAATAGTCGGTACTCGTTTATAATTATAGAGGTTATTTTAATAACGGGTATAACCGGCCCGATAATAGTCTTTTTAGAGACTTCGTCTCCCGCGCTATTTATAAACTTCCGGAAAATTTTAGGCTTTTAAAAACGGGTAATAATATTTATTTAAATCGAGGGTATCGATTCGGGATCTTTAAATCTTAATAAATTTAATACTTCTCAAATTCTAAAACTATATATAATTTAAATTAATATTAATACGGTAGAGTTATATTTAATAGAGTTATTTAAAGATACTATTATCCTAAGGAGGATATTCGGCTATAATCGAGGATTTAATAAAATTACGATATAATAATAAAGAGTTATCTTAATAGTTTAATTCGATTATTCTAATATATTATTGGTTTAAAGATACTATATAGTAGAGTAAAATAAATTTATTTTTAATAATAAGAAAATCTATTTCTATAATTATAAAACGAACTTTTAATTACGATTAAGAATAATAACTCTAAATAAGCCCTAGTTAAAGTCGGTAAATTTATCGATTAATTTTATTATTTAATCTTTCGCTAACTAGGTTAATTTCCCGGGAATATATATTATTATCTTAACGAATTTATCGGTAATAGATATTATATAATCGAATTACTCCAAGGATTTAAGTAGCGCTAAAATAAAATTAATAATTAAAGTATAAAAAGATCTCGATAGTGAAATAATTAATTATAGTAATTTATAGGGTTTATAGCGCGGGGTCTAGTTAAACTAGTAATATAAATAATATCGGATAAATTTATAAAACTTAGTAATTATATTATAAATATAGACTCTTTTAATTAATTATTTATAAATACGTATATAACCTAGGTAGCCTATTTTATTATATATTAATTTAAATATATTTATTTTTATATTTAACGGGATATATAGTCGTAGGCTATATTCGTCGTCGTCGAAATAAAATAAATTATTTATAATATAGTATAAGATTACCGCGGTATTAAATTAGAGGTTATTATTTCCTCGGATTATTTATATAACCCGAGTCTACCGCGGCTCCTAGTATTCTTTAATAAAATAATATCGAAATTCGTCGCTAACTCTTATTAGGTTTACCGGGTAGTATTATAAAATATCGAGGATAAATTTATTAATTTCGGGTCGATATTTACGACTAACGAGCCTAGATAATATATTTAAAATAATATTAATTTTACCGAGCTTATAGCGGATATTTAAACGAAATCGTTAAAGATATTTTAAAGCTCTAATAAAACGGAGATTAAATTTATCCGTCGAGGTTATATTAAAATTTATTTATCGTATAATTACGACGGCCGTAGAGTAATTAATATAAATAATAGTAATTCTCGTTAAAGCCTCGATTATATACCGAATTTTCTTAATAATCTAGATTAAATCTATTATTTCTAATTTAGTAGGCTAGTATTTAGTTTTAATATTAATAAAAAGACGGTTAAGAAATAATATAAATTATTAAGTTTTCTACTTTAAAGTAGTTTTTATTTTTATAATAATAATACCTCCCGTCGTAGGAAATAACGGTATCGATTTATTAAATAAATAATAAATATAGGCGCCGAAACCGAACTCTTTATTAACGTTAAGATTTATAAATAATTAACGTTTCTCGGCGAAGTAATAAAAGATTCTAGAGGATATAAATATTTTCTAAAATTAATAAAACGAATTTAACTCCTTAAGGGTAAGTATTATTAATTTTATTCTAATTACTTTTCTTTTACGGGCGTTACCCTTAATACCTTTATTTATTATTAAATTAAAGTAAGTTTTACGTAATTATAATAATTTAATTATAGTAGTATAATATAGAATATATTATCGTAAATACCCTATTATTTTAAGGTATATTTCGAGTTATTTTAAAGTCTTTAAAACCGTAAAGTTTCTAATAATATATAATTTTTTATTTATTATAACGAGTCCGAGAGTATCTACTCGCTAGCTAAAGAGGCGGACGGATAAATAAACTAGGAAAGATTTATATAGTAATAAATATACGTTTATTTTATCTAGAGCCTCGAAGATTTAATATAGGTATTATTTATATTCTTTTAATAAACTAGAGAAAATAACGATATTATCGACGTAGGCTCGGTAGAAATAACGGAATAAACGAAGGATCCTATTTATTATTTTTTAAATATACGCTAGTAAATTCCGATAACTTATAATTAGTACGTTAAAAGATTCTTACCCTCGGTATAATAAGACGGTAAATTAATATCGATATTATCGATTTACCTATTATTAATAGAAGAAGCTAGCGGCGTTAATAATTAATATATAAATAATATTTTTTATTAAAGTTAGAATATTAGTTTAAGAGGGTATAAGATATATATCTAGTATTATAATTTAATTTAAGGCTCGGATATCGATAACGACTCGGCCCTTTAAACCTTCCGGGGTAATTTTCTAAACTACGAAATATAAAAATAAAAAGGGAGTTATTATTATAGTTTATTTAAAGCGTCTTTATTCGTATAGTTTATTAAATTCTATATCGATAATATCTTTATCCTTTTACTTTATTAGGTAGATATATATTTATCTAGGTTTATAAATTTTACGTTAATTTTTAATAAAGAGAATATTTATAAACTTTATTTCCGAAATATTAATAATATTTCCGGTATCCTTCTATAAGGATAGGAATTACTCTACGACTATAATAATAATCGTTCTTAATTCCGGTATTTTATAAATTATAACGTTAATAGGATAAATAGCCTCGATTTCCGTAGAAACTAATAATATTATAATAACGGAAAACGTTATTACTGTAACTACGAGTTTACGGATATTAATTCGAATTTAACTAGATTAGCGCTTCGGTATTTTAGTAGCGAGTATATAATATTTAAAACTAATTAAATAATAACCTATAGAATTATATTCGGCGATATTACCGATATTAATATTTCGCGGTAATATAATATCTCGGTTTATATTATTCCGAACGAAGACCTAAGATATTTTATAATTTACGATATATATATATATAGAGAGAGTATCTAGGGTTTTAAATTTAAAGATAAAATCGCGGTTTTTAAATAGAGCTAATTTACGATAATATAATCTAAAGATTATTACGGCGAGATTCGAATAAACTAGGACTATAATATATTTTTTAATATAAATAATAGAGTTAATTCGAGAGCCTCGATTAATTATATAGATTAGAATCTCGAGGTTTTTATAAAAACCGATTTTTATAATATTCGTATTTAGATCGAGTATTATTCGTTCTAATTTAAAAATATCGATACCGATAAATACTTTAATAACGAGATTATTAATAATATAAAACTCTCGCTCGATTATTATAATTAAGGTTTTATTTATATTAAAGAGGAAGAGCTAGAGTTTAATATATTTATTAATATTATACTTTTTATTATTAATACCTTTTATTATTATTAACGTAGGTATCTTTATAATATATATATTATATAGTACTATAAAGAGAAAGATATAGTCGATTAAATTTATAATATAACTAGTATTAATATAGAGTTAATATAATATACCTAGTAGTAAAAGTATTACGGTTATTATAATATAGTAATACCCTTAAAAGAAATATCTCTTAATATCCGCGTTTATCGAGTTAAAGCGAATAATTACTAGTATCGATTTTATTTCCGTAGTTACCTAGGGTACTTCCGTAGTAGGAGAACGTACTATTTTAATTATTTAATTTACGAGGTTATAAAATTCGCCCCCTAGCGGGGACTTCTATAATTTAATATTATAAATAATATATAGGTAGTTATATAAAGCGTTATTTAATTTAAATATAATATTATATCTTCGGTATATTAATCTTTTTAGAGGAGCTACCGGTAAAATAAAAAAGATTTCGATAATATCGTTTAATTTAACGATATTATTATTTTCTTAAAGATTTATTTATTAATATCTAGACTCCGCTTAGTTAACGCCTTAATAGAAGGCGTCCTCGTATTAATTATATTAATTTTATTCGTCGGAGGCTTAATAATTCTTTTACTCGGTATTTTATAAATCTAGCTCGGTATTATATTAATAGGCGCGATTTAAAAATAGATACTATCCGTTATTAAAGAGCCGGAAAGGGTTTTTATTTCTATAATTTAACGGTCTTTAGTTATTCCTAGTTAACGCGTTTACGTTTCCGTTAATAATTTAAAACTATAAACGACTACTTTATATCTAATATTATTAAATTACCTAGGGTTAATTCTAGTTATTATTATTCTAATAATCGTTAGAGAAATTACTAGATTTAAGATTACTAGAATTAAAATTAAAACCGTTATAAAGATTCGAATTATTATTATAAAGATTCGGGGTACCGCCGTAAAATTTACTCCTATCGTAACCTCCGAAATCTTAATTATAATATTAAAAAAGATTAGAATTCTAATTAAAATTAGGCCGAGAATTATATTAATTTTATTTACTTTATTAATACTATATCTAAATCGACGGTCTCGATTCTTTTAGTTTAATCCTATTTCTATAAATATCGAATTAAATATCTTTTTAATAGCGTAGCTCCTTTATAAAAACTATTATTATAAATATTACTATTAAGTATAATAAATCCCGACGGAGTTATTTATCGATATATTTATAGGCTAGGATATCTATAAAAGTATAAACGACTCCGAGAATTTTAATTTATTTAGAGTATTTAGGCCCGTTTACGAGCGCTAAAAGCGCTCGCGGCCGCTTAAGATTTTTAGACTCGTTTACGAGAATATTTATTATTTACGAGTATTTACTAGCTATATTAATCGCGCTCGTAAATTATATCTTTATAATATTAACGTAGCCTAGATTCCTCGTCTCGTTTAGATTATTTAGATATATACCGATCCTTATTAAAATATATATAATATTCGATCCTACGTTATAAATTAATCGCCTATAATTATTTAGTAGAATTAAATATATAAAATCTATTTTAAATTTCTAACCTAGGTTCTAATTTAGGATATTTATTATTTTTATATTATCGTAACTATCGTTAAAAAACTACTCTTGATTTTAATATCTTTACTACCTCTTTTATATTATTAATTTGGATATTTATCCTAGCTTAACTATTAAAGGATTCTATCTAATATATTAATTAACGCGGTCGGCGAGTGTTCGTTATAATACGTAAATATTTTCCCCGCGAGTATTATAACTTTATTAATTTAATAAACTTTCGTTTATTTATTTTATAATTATATTTAAATTATTTCTCTTAATCTCGAGCCCGCGCTTTATTCTTAACGGAAAGGTATATATCTACGTATTTTTCGCCTTTATTAAAGTCGCGTAGGTATTTATTATATTTATATCGTTATTTTAAGGAACGGTCTTTCCTCCGGTATTAATTAAAAGGCGCGTTAATAAAATAGAAACTTATAAGAGCCTATATTTAAATACGGAGGACGGGTTTTAAGAGTTATATACTTAAAGAAAGCTCTATAAAGGTACCCGTTATAGGCGGTATTTATTATAATATTATAAAGCCTAATTACGTAGGCGGTTTAACCGAGGATAACGGGTAGAGTATCGAAAAATTAATAATACTACGCTTTTTATAACTAGGCGGGAGCTTTAGGCTTTACGTAATTAAATATAATTTTATATAACGTAATTATTAAATATAAATAGTTATTTTATATTAATAAACTCTTAACGGATCTTAAATACTTTATATAATATAATATTTAACCTAATTTATCGTTACGTATCGTATTTAATTATATTTTTACTATACTAACTTATAGGTAAAATTATTTTAAAACTATACTTTTCTTTTTATTAAAATTTAAGTAAAGGGTCTCTACTCCCGCCTTTTATTTCTTAATTTATAATTTATTTATAAATATAATCTAAATTAGTTTAGCGTATTTATTACTTTACTTCCGATAAATTTATATCTTATTTTTTTTTATAAACCTACTTCTTATTATATTACGTTATTATATCGTTTATTAAATATTACTTTAATATATTAAATTTTAATTATACTACCGTCTTAACGAACTAAACGAAGAGGAATTTAAAAGAGGGTTTTAATTATATAAATAAAGAGTTTTAACTAGTATTAAATACTACGATTAAATAACTCGTATTATATCTTAAAGTTTTAGACCTTAAAAAGTAGAGTAATAAAAATACTACTTTTATATTCGTTATAATATTAGTAACCGATTTTCCTTCTTTATTTATTAAGGTTCTAGTAAATACCGCCTAGGAAATAAAATATACGAGAGGTATTATAAGATTCTACCGGAATAATATAGCCGTTTTTAAAGAAAAGACGTTTATATCTCTCTTTAAACTCGCTTAACTCTTTATATTTAACCGCTTTTTAAGATCTCTCTCTTTTTATTTTATAATATTTACTACTCCCGTACCGATCCCTTAATCTACGCTTAATAAAAACTTTAATATTATAATTATTAAAGGCGCGGTACTAAACGGCGAAATAATCGAGTTTATAGTTTATAAATTTATTAAAGTTAATCCCGCGCGATCTTTAAAGAACGATATTAAATTCGAGTTTATTAAATATTTAATCTTTATTATAATCTTGGTTAAAGAGTAAATTATAGATTTAAAAGATAACCGACTTTATAGAATACGTCTTTATAATAAATTATTATTATTTTTAACTACTCGCCGGCTAGTTAAATTCTTTAAGTTTCGGTGTAATAAAAAATAAAACCGAGTTAATTTATATATTAAATTAGGTATTTATTCTTCTTTTAAGACTCGTAAATTTTATAATTTATATTTAGTCTTCGTAGCGACGGATTCTTTAGTATTTATAATACTTCCCCCTCCGCCTCGAGAGTATACTCTTTCTCTTTTATTATTTTTATTTAATCGTATTACTCCCCTTAAACGTTTAATTATTATATTTAAATTATTAAAGCGTTTTTAAATAACGAAACTACCCTATTTTATAAAGCCTAAGATAAATAAATATCGTTATAAATCTATTATAACCGAAGGGAAAAACGATTTATATATAGCCCGGAGGCGAAAATAATAAAAGCGACTTCGAAAAGTAATATTAAATAGTAGAGATAATAATTATAAAAGCGATTAATTATTAGAGTTATTTATATTTAAAGAGTTAAAGGAAGATAAATAAAAAGAGTAGACTAGTAATAAAAAAGAGCCGATTAATATTAAAACGGATTATTAATTTTAAAATAATAAGGAACTAGGCGAAAATATAAATTAGTAAAAACTATAAATCTATATACTTCGCCGCCTTTATAATAATTTTTATTAATTTTTTTCTTAATATTAAAGCGTAGTTTAATAATAAAGAGTACGAATATATAACTAATTTTAATTTATAGGAATTTTACTATTATTTAATAAGTTTTAAAACTACTAATATAAAGATTAATTAATATATTAAAATACTTAATATAAAATATAGTCTTATTTAATACTAGGTTTTTAATATTTATATTATATACTTCTAGGCTAGAAACGACTTTAACGGTAATATTCTCGTTAACGGTATAAACTTCGGAAAGATATATCCTATTTTAGAGTTAAATTAAATTATTAATTACTAATTTTAGGTAGCTTCGTAGATAGTTTAAATTATTAATATCTCTCTTTTCGAAAGTCTTCTTTATTAAATATATAACGCGGTTAAATATTATCGTCGTTTATTAAACCCGAAGGAGTAGTTATAATATCGCGCCGTCGATAATAATAGGACGTATTTAAATTTATTAAGATTCTTCGCGTAATATCTATATAATCCTTCGTCCGATATTATAAGAATAATTTTTAAAAAGGGGTTTTATTTATATTTTACGACTAAAGCTATCTTTCCTATATAATATAATTAATAATTTAAAATATACGTACTTAACGAAGGAGTAAGACTTCGCTTTATTATTCTTTATAATTAATACGATACTAGTAATCTCTTAACGGCGGAGGATATTAACGCGATACGATTTATTTATTTTTAATAATTCGCCGATTATAAAAATTAGTATTTCGAAGGGGGGCCTCTCCGCCTAGATATTTAAAAGAGAAAAGAAGAGGCCGTCGAGGGAGCGGAGTAATATATAATTCTAACTACTTTTAAATCCTATTAAATATATATCGCTCGGCCTCTTAATATCGAATATATTTAAATTAAAAATAAAGAATTATTATTTAGTAGGCTAAAGAATAAAATTATATAAAAGTAAATTAAAGTTTTTATCCCCGTTATTATACCTAGGTAAATAATAATAAACGAGTTTTATTTAATAAAGTTAATAATTTAAAAGTTATAAACGGATATTTAAATTATATAGAAATATTTTCGGACCGGAATACTAGCCCTCCTCGCGATAAATAGTATATTTATTATAATAGGGCCCGGCGATATTAAAAGCGTTATTCGATATCTAAAAAATCCTAAAATTAATAACGAAGATCGATATAACCTTATAATAAACGAGGTTCTAGATTATAATAAAAAGTTTAAAGATTATATTACGAACGATAAATAAAAATCTCGTATATAAAATTTAATTTTAATATTCGGCCTTCGTATAACTAACTTTACTTTATAACGTATTAAGAAAATTAAATAATTTAAAAAAGATATCCTTAATCTCCTTAAATTAATATATAATAATATAAATATTAAATTTCTATAAAGCCGTCGTAAAATACTTAAGGATTTTATTTCGAAATTCGCCGGTAATATTTAAAAATTACTTCGAAAATAAATAAAAATAAAGAATAATAATATACTTTTTAAAGTTAACTAGTCGTTTCTTAAAATTATAATTTAATAATTATTTATAGCCGCTACGATCCTTTAGTTATTATAATATTAAATAGACTCGGAAAAGAATATAAATTAATAGTTCCTTATCGACGAATATACTCGTAATATATTTACCCCCGATAGCGATATAAGGGAGGGCGTATATTTATTTTTAATAATTAACTCTTTTACTAAAGAGCTTCCGAAGTATAAAATATTAAATATAATTTTTATAAAAGCGATCCGTAAATAAAGAAAGGTATTAATCTTCTCGAAATATATTTCGATTACGTTTTTTATATAATACGTAAATCTTATTACTCTCTTTTAATTATAGTTTTAATTTTTCCCTATATAAAATTACCCTCGACCGTTTTAAAAATCTATATTAAAAATCTTTTAATATATTATTAAATACCTAGTCTATTTTATAACCGCCCGGCTCTATTATTAATACTTTAATAAAATTATCCGCGAGGCTCTTATTAATGGATTTTAGGAAGAGTATATTAATAATAATCTAAATAACTCTTTCGTGGTCCTAGATTAGGCGCTCCGTCCGTAGGTATTTATTAAGGTATTAAATACCTTAGGTACCGGCTTTACTTTATATAAATCGACGATAATAGTTTTTATAGAACCTATCGGTAAACCTAACGATAAAGATTAAACGATTAAATAAGTTTATAGGATAAAGTAATAATACCCCGTCGCCGTTTATTAACTATCCTATATAAATCCCGTAGCCGGTATTATAGTAGAGGTAGTTATATTAAAGAAGGCGAAGACTCGTAATATATTTATTACGGGTATCTTTAATATTATAGGGTATATAATAGACCTCGACGGTTTAAAAGAAACGGAAAATAATAAAGATATACCGGACGATAATTAAAAGATAACTTTAATAATTTCGTTAAGAAGTAAGTATCGGGTATATTTTAAATTAAAGAGTAAATTACTTTTATATTAAATACTTAAATTAGATTTATAATAATATTATTTAAATTTAAAAACCGATATTATACTCGAGAGCTAGAACTTTAGGTTATATTAATTATTAATAAATTATTTCTCTTCCTATCTTTAATCTTTTAGACTCTACCTTTATTTTATATAATTACTTTTATTTATTTAATATATTTAATAAGGTAATTTCTTTTACCTATTTCGACTAGTCTCCTTTATATTTATATAATAAATCTACGCCGCTCTATAATATTACTTCCTCTATATTATTACGTTTATTTATTAGGCCGCGATTCTTTTTATTATCGTTATATCGTCGTTTTAAATCCCGCGTCCTCCCTATTAAATAATCTACCCGAGGATTCTATTTAATATACCGATTAACGCGGTCGGCGAGCGTCTATTATAGTACGTAAATATTTTCCCCGCGAGTGTTATAACTTTATTAATTTAATAGGCTTTTATTTATTTATCTTATAATTATATTTAAATTATTTCTTTTAATCTCGAGCCTACGCTTTACTTTTAACGGAAAGGTATATATTTATATAATTTTCGCTCTTATTAAAGTCGCGTAGGTATTTATTATATCCGAATCGTTATTTTAAGGACCGGTTTTTCCCCTAGTATAAGAAAAAAAGTAAGAGGATAAAGTAGAAAATTCGTTAAAACTTATATTTAAATAAAAAGAACGAATTTTAAGAGTTATTAATCTAAGAGTCTTACCTTTAAAAAAGACTCTACGAAAATAACTATTATAAATAATATCTATTATAATATTATAAAGTTTATTTATATAGGCGGTTTAATTAAGGATAAAAATAAAGTATAAAGAGACTAGTAATATTATATTTTTATAATTAGGCGGGAGTTTTAGGCTTTACGTAATTAGGTATAATATTATATAAAGTTATCGCTAGAGGTAAGTAACTACTTTATACTAATAAACTCTCGGTGTATTTTTAATACTTTATATAATAAAATATTTAACCCGGTTTATTTTAATATATATTACTCTACTTTATATTTACTATAATATTTTATAAATAAAATGATTTTAATTTAATATCTCTCTTCTTTTTAAATCCCCGGTAAAAGAGTTATTATAAAATAAATTCTTAAAATTTATTTAAAATCGACTTATTATAGATTCTAAAAGAAGATAATTTAAATTAGAAATTTAATTTAATTTAAATTATTAGATTTCTCCCTTCCTACTACCTTTATTTTATCTTTAATTATTAATTCTTTATCGATCGCTTTACTTTTATAATAAAGATAATACTCTATTTAAATCTTTATTACTATCGCTTTACGTATAAATAATATCTTTATATCGTATAATATTAAGATATATTATAGAATATTCTAGGTTAAAACGAATTTAACTAGAAATTATAAACCCTAAAATATACGTTAATAAACGTATTATTTCTACCTTCGCTATAAAGAATTTTCTATTATTATTCGCGATACTTTTAAATAATATCGTTTTAGGAAAAGAGTATACTCTTAATATCGTAAAGTTTAGTAATAATAATATACTTTATTTTAAAGAAGAGATGTTTATATTTTTTTCTACGCCCGCTTAATTCCCTATATTTAATTAATCTTTAATATCTTAGTTTTCCTATTATATAATATTTAATACTTTAACGCCGGTCCTTTATATTATATTTAAAGAGAAATTTAATATATTAATTATTAAAAGTAAGTTATTAAGAGGGCGAGGCCTTTAAATACGCGGTTTAAGGGTTTATTAAAACTAATCCCGCGCGACTTCTAGGCAGCGATATTATATTCGAGTTCGTTAATTATTTAATCTTTATTCAAATCTTAATTAAAAAGTAAATTATAGATTTAAAAAATAACCGACTTTACGAAATATATTTTAATTATACTTTATTATTATTTTTAACTACTCGCCGGCTAGTAGAAATCTTTAAGTCTCGGTATTATAAAAGATAAAGCCGAGTTAAAATATTTATTAAACTAGGTATTTATTCTTTCCCTAAGACTCGTAAAGTTTATAATTTTTATTTAATTTTTATAATAATAGATCCTTTAACGCCTATAATACTCCCCCCTTTATTTTAATAATTTATTTTTTCTTTTTAACTACTTTTATTTAATCGCCCCGTCTTTTATCTTACGTTAATTTTTTATACTCCCGCCGTTACGGGCTAATTTAATAACTTTAATAATATATATCGCGAAGCCGGAGATAGGAGGGTATAAACGTAAATAACCTTTAAGTTAAATATAAGTTAATAACGATATAATTATCCTACCGGAGGTATATTTATTACGTAAAAAGAGGCGGGTAGTCTTAAATAAATAATAAAAAGAGGAGAGATAATAGATATATAAAGAATAAGTTTATTAAGGGAAAAATTAATAAGGAGACGCGATTATATTTAAAAAATAAAGAGAGGCTAGGTAAGAAATAAAACTAATAAAAACTATAAATTTATATATTTCGCCGCGTTCGTAGTAACTTTTATTAATTTTTTTCTCGATATTAAAGCGCAGCTTAATAATAAAGAATACGTATATATATATAAACTCGATATATAGGAATTATATTACCGTTTATTTAACCTCGACTTTATTAATATTAAAATTAATAATATATTAAAATACCCGGTATAAAAATTTATCTTACTTAATATTAGGTCTTTAATATTTATATTATATATATCTAGACTAGAAACGGCTTTAATAGTAATACTCTCGTTAATAATATAAACCTCGGAAAGGTATATCTTATCTTAAAATTAAATTAAACTATTAATCGCTAATTTTAAATAACTTCGTAGATAATTTAAATTATTAATATTATCTTTTTCGAAAATCTTCTCTACGAAGTATATATAATTATTAAATAATATTATTACTCGTTAGACGTTAAAGAGTAGATAAAATATCGCGCTACCGATAATAATAATTATTACTTAAGTCTATTAAAGTTCTTTAAATAATATCTTTACGATCCTTCGTCCGATATTATTAAACTAATTCTTAAAAAAGGGTTTTATCTTATATATAAAGTAAAAGGAATTATTCCCGTATAACTTAACTAGTAGCCGAAGATATACGCGCTTTATATAAATATAAGGTTTCTTTTTCGTATTCTTTATAATTAATATAATACTAGTAATCTCTTAACGGCGGAGGAATTTAATATAATACGATTTAAATATTCTTAGGCGCCCGCCTAATTCGAAAATAAAAAATTTATAAAATCTTTTTCCTCGGATCTTTAGAAGAGAAAAGGAGTAGTTATTAAAAGAGCGGAATAATATATAATCTCGATAACTCTTAGTTCTTATAACGCGTATATCGCTTAGTCTTTTAATATCTTATATAATTAAATTAAAGACGTAATACTACCGCCTAGTAGGTTAAATAGTAGGGTTATATAAAAGTAGTCTAAAGGCCTTATCCCTATCGTTATACCTATATAAATAATTATCGACGAATTATATCTATTAAAATCTATAGCTTAAAGATTATAAAGGGTTATTTAAACTATATAAATATACTACTAAATAAGAATTCTTTTATTATTTATTATAAGTAGTACACCTATTACTATTAAATTTATTAATATCGAAGGCGTAATTCATTATCTTAAAGATCCTAAACTTAATAATAAAGATTTATATAACTTTATTATAAATAAAGTTCTATAGTTTAATCGTAATTTAAGGTTTATATTAAAGACGGTAATAATTATCCTAATTTATAAAACTTAGTCTTAACGTTCGGCCGTTAAATAATTAATTTTATACTACGATATATTAAGAAGAGTAAACGGTTTAGATACGATATCCTTAATCTCGTTAAATATATATATAAAGATATACCCTTCGACTTCTTACTCGGCCGTTATAAAATACTCGATAATTCTACCTCGAAGCTCGTTAATAAACTTTAAATATTATTTTAAAAATAAATATAAAATAAGAAAAAAGATATATATTTTATATTAAGAAATTCGTTCTTTAGGATTATAACTCGATAATTTATTTTCGGGGCGATATTCCCTTTACTTTTAAAATATTAGGGAGAATTAAAAAATAATATAAATTAACGGTTACTCGGTACCGATTTTATTTACGATATATTTAACTTCGATAATAAGATAAAGAAGGCTATATATTTATTTATAAGGATTAACTTTTTTATTAAAGATATCCTAAAATCTAAAGGATTAAATAAGATTTTTAAGAAAATAAAACGGGAGGAAAGAAAGATTTTAACTTTCTCGAACTATATTATAATTACGTCGTTTATTTAATATATAAATACTTTTACTCCCTTTTAACTACCGCTTTTATAATTCCTATATAAAAGGATACTCGTTTATTATAGAAACCTTTATTAAAAGCCTTTTAATATATCGTTAAATATCCTCTCTATCCTATAATTATTTAGTTATATTATAATAACCTAAATAATCGAATCCGTTAGGGTTTAATAAATAGATTTTAAAAAAAGTATATTAAAAACGAGTTGAATATCTCTCCCGAAATCGCGAATTAAGAACTCCGCCCGTAGGTACTTATTAATATATTAAGTATCTTAGGTACCGGCTATACTTTATATAAAGCGACGATAATGATTTTAATTAATCCTATCGGCGCTTTTAACTATATAGATTAAATTATTAAACGATTAAATAGGATAAATAAAAGTAGACTCTCTTTACCTACCGGTTATCGTATATAAATCCTTAAGACGGCGTTATAATAGAGGTAGTAATAACGAAGAAAGTATAAACTCGTAATATATTCACTACGGGTATTATTAACCTTAAAGGGAAGGGAGTTATACCGTTATAATTTAATCGGGTTACTTTAATCGTAAACGATTAATTAAGGATCAAAACGACGACGAGGATACGGTATAATTATAATATATTAATTTAGAAATAAAGGGTCGAGTAAATTCTATATTAAATATTTAATTACTTTTATTTTAATTACCTAACCTAGATTCTATAAAAAAGGACTATATATTATAGGGCGATTCTATACTTAATAACTAAATCTTAAATTATATTAATTATCTATAAATTATTTTTATTATTATTTTTAATTTATCTTTAAACTTTATTTATTCTTTTTTAAATAATTAATTATAAGAGCCTTATATACTTAAAAGGATATCTTTCGTCCTTTTTTTAATATTTCTCCGCTTAATTCTATTATCGCCCGGTTAGTACTACTACGTTTACCTTTAATTTACGCTCCTCCTACTTTTATTATAATAAAGTTACGATTAATATCTATTTAATAAACTAGTATCTAGTTCGAATTTTATCGGTCTTTATTATAGATCTACGTTATTTATTAATTTAGATTTTATTACGAATTTAGAATAACTTAGTATCCAAATATCTAAAGTTATATATTAAATTTACGAGATTATATATTTATCGTAATTATAGGTAATACCTAATATATTAATATATCTTAATTAATTAATATACTAAAGTTTATATATATATATAGTTTTATCGCTAAAAGTTATTTAGGCTTAACCCGTTATTACTAAACTAAATATAAAAATAAACGGAAAATTATACGTTTAAATATAGACGAGGATATAGACGAGGAGTTTAATAAAGAGTCTAATAAAGAGTTTAACGAGGAAGGCGAAACGTAGATCCTATATACGAGATTACTATATTATACGAGTAGTAAATAAGAATCGATATAGCGCGGGCTTTATACTTTAACCTCTATTAATATAAATTTAAATATAAATTTAAATACGGCTAAAGTTAAAGATATAATAACTAAAGTTATTAACCTATTATATAATATACCGCTATAGGATATATACGTATTTTACTTTAGTTAACGAAATTATAATTTATATTTATTTATAGGACCGGCCGATAATAGGATATAAAAGTAGTCGAACTAGATAATAAAAATATAACGGTTAATAATAAACTTTCCTTTATAGGTATAATATCTACGTCTTTATTATTAAAGACGGAGACTTATTTAAAGGTAATATAAAAGGGCGCTAAATTACTAGTAAATAACTAATTTAAATAAAATAATTCGGAGCGGTTATTAGTTATATACGATTTATTAACTTTTAAGGATAAACGAATTATCTACCGGCTATTTAGAGGTTATAAAGATTATAACTTTAACTCTTAATTTACGAGTAGTAAAACTAGTAAATTTTAAATAAATAGTCTTTTAAAGAATCTATATACTAACTTTAATCGACGACGTTTCTCTTATATTAATATCGACGAGTAGTATTATTAAATATATCGTATTTTATACGGTATCCCTAACGATATATAAAGGGTAGAATTAATTTTAATTCGTAAAAAGGTTAATAATATTCTAGAAATAAAATATAATATTTATTATCGCGATATTATTAGGGTTTTACGGTTTTTACTAGGTTATCGAGCCTTTTAATATAATTTAATCTATACTCTTATCTATATATATAATCCGAGCGGGGAAAGAGTTTATATAGAGATATATATAGGAGATTAATAATAATTAAAATAAAAAGAGGTCGTTAAAGGTAGTATTATTATACCGATTCTACTCGCTTTAAATAAAATATTAATAACGTATTATCGCGGCGACCTCTTATTATAATTTATTTATATTATAATAAGTAATTTAAACTACGTTATATATAAAAGTTAATTATATCTAAATTTAATTCTTCTTAAATTAATACCGGTAGTTAAAATTAATAAAAATATAAATCTTTCTCCGAAAGTTTAACCTAATCTTTATTATACTATAATAGGTATAATACTTAAGGGTACGTTCTAATATTCCTAATATATACTATACTTCGGTCGATAATTAATAATTATTAGCGCTTGAACGATTTACTATACCGGGACTTAATATTCGGTGTATTAACGGGTAGATCCGGCGGTATCACCCTATTATAACTAATATAATAGCGGATTATCCGGAGTAGGTCTTTATAATAGGAGTTAAAAGTAACTAATATTACCTTATCTATTAAATTCCGCCTTAATAAAGAGAAAATATAACGATATAATAATTACTTCGAATATATAAATATACCTAGTAGCGCCTTTATAATTAGTAAATAAACCCGACTCTAAATAACCCGATAAAT
>JAABUS010002272.1_pt1 | contig 36983 bp, 29 predicted proteins | sample 5560161 | NCBI WGS metagenome assembly JAABUS01 (sample SAMN10711885, study PRJNA513376) | rock metagenome | isolation source: Antarctica rocks | place: Antarctica: Victoria Land, Trio Nunatak nord | collected 2016-01-04
AAATAATTTATTTTATATAATTTATTTTATATAATTTATTTTATATAATTTATTTTATATAATTTATTTTATATAATTTAAGGTTGTCTTTATTATATATTTGCTTTTGCTATTTATATATATTTTTGTATTTTTTATTTTTTAAAAATATATAAATAAACAAAATACAAATAAAATATAAATAAAATTTATATATTTTTATTTAATAATTTTATTAATAACTTAAAGTTGCAAAAAAATATAATTGCAAAACTATAAAATTTTGCAAAAAAAATCTTTTAGATTTTTTTTAAATTTTTTTTTTTTTTTTTATTAATAATTTTTTTTTGTTTTTGTTTTTTTTTTTTTTAAAATTCTAAATATATATTAATAAAATATTAAAAAATTAATTAATTAATTGTTATATTTTAATAAAAGTTTTATTTTAAATTATTTTTATTTTTGCAAATTTTTGTTTAAATTTAATTTAATATTTTTATATAAAAGTTAAATTTTATTTAAGTTAATAAATACAAAATTAAGTTTAATTAATTATTAATAAAATAAACTTTTTATTATATTATTAATTTTTTATTGCGCAAACTATATTCTTTTATATATATTTTATTGTTTTAGAAATTGTATTTTTTATTTTAAGCTTTTTGCAATAATTAATAACAAAATCTTTTATTTAATCTTAAAAATATTTAATAGATTAATAACTATTAACAATTATTATATTATAAATTTAAATAAAATTTATTATAATATATTAATTTAATTTGTAATAAAAAGTTTTGCAATAAATATAAATATTTCTTTTTTTACAAATATATTAATATTGCAAACAACAAAATATTAACATTGTTTACTTTTTTATTTTTTTTATTTCTTAAAAAATATAGTTAAAAAAAAGATATATTAATTTAGAATTTGTACTATATATATAAGTTTTATATATTGTTATTTCTATAATAGTTTATTTACAATAATAAAACAATTACAATTAAAAAAAATATAAAAAGAAAAAAAAAAGAAAAAAAAATATATTTATATTTATAATTTATTTAGTATTTGCGCAATACTAATTTTATTTTAAATTTTATTTAGAACTTTAACAATAATAAATAACAAAATAATAATATATTATATTATTATTATTATTATTATATTATTTTATAAATTGTATTAAATTAAAATATAAATTTATATCTATTAAATAAAAAACTCTTTTTTATTTTTAAAAAGATTTAAAAACATTTTTAATAAATTTTTATAATATTAATATTTAGCAAATATTTTTATCTTTAATAAAACTAGTATAGTTTTTTATATTACTAAAAACTAGTATTTTAAGAAAAAAGATTATTATAATATTATAGTATTAGCAATATATTAATATTTTAAAGTATAACAAAATATATAATCTTAAATATTTATAGAAGTTTTAAATAATATAATATCTTTTTTTAATTAAATTGCAAGAAATAAACTCGTATATTATAACAAGTATTAAATAAAAAGAAAGCTTATTTTTTGTTATTTTTTAATAATTAATTCTATTATTATCTATTCTATATAATTAAGATATAGTAATACAAGTTTATTATATCTTATATTTTTTATATTTTAGTATATTAGTAAAAAGCAAATACATTTGTATCTTACAGTTAGTTTTAAAAAGTTTAATATATTGTTTTTTTAATATTTCTAAATTGAATATTTATTTTCTATAATATTAATACAAAAATATTAACTATCTTTATTTTAAATTAAATTAAACAAGATTATTAAAATTGTTAAAGTAAGAATTTTGTAATAGTTATAGTAAACTATATTAATATTAGTAAAAGATTATACATATTACTATATTATATTATTTTTTTAACAATAGTTATTTTTTGCGCTTTTATTCTTAAACTAGCAATTAAATTATAATAATATTAATAATAATTCTTAAATTTTATCTTATATTTGTTTTTGTAATTAATAGTATTATTGTTTTCTTTTTTATTTTACAATTTATAAAGACTAACTTTTTGTATAGAATCTAAAATATTAACAAAATTGTATAATATATTATCTAATTTTTTTGTTCTTAAATAGTATTTTGCAAATTTTGTTAAAATTTTATTGCAAATCTTAAATACAATATTTGTTAAAAAATAAATATTAATTTTTATTAATTTTTCTAGATATTTAAGATAATTAAATATAGTATTAAATACTTAAAATTCTAAATAAATATTTGTATTAATTGTTTGCAAAACTATAAAAATATATTTGTATAAAAAATATAATATATTGTTAATAAACAAAATTAAGTTTTGCTTGTTTTTATTAATTTTAACTTATTAAATCTTTAAATTTTAAAAATATTTTTTTATTTAAAAATTAATATAATTGCGTAATTAATATATTTAACAAAGTATAAAATAAATAAAGTTTTAATAAATACAAATATTTTATATTAGTTTTTGTAAATTTTTATTAATTTTTTTTTAAAAAATTTTAAATCGAAACAAATATTAAATTAAATTATTAATAGCAATTATAAAAATACAAACTTAATAAATTTAATATATATATTATTTTTTTGTATTATTATAAATTTAAATTTCTTTTTAATTATACTAAATAAGTTTATACTTTTTACAATATCTTAAAGTTGTTTATTCTTTTATTATATAACAATATTATTATTTATTATTTTTGATTTTATAGTTAAAATAAAATTTTAAGTTACAAAATTAATTATATAAATTAAACAAAATATAGAATTTTATTGTTTATTTTATTAAAACTTTTATTAATTTAAAATTTTATTAAATTTGTTTTTAACTATATTGTTATTACTTATATTATTAGTAATAATTTTAAGAAGTTTATCTTTAATCTCGAAAAACTTTAAAAATTTTATAAATTTTAATATTAATTAACAATTTGTATAATTAATATTAAGAAAAATAAATCTAATAAAAAAAATTCAAAATTAAAATATAATATCTATCTAATATATTAAAACTTCTAGATAAACAATTTTTTAAAAACTAGATTATATATTTAAAGCAATAGAAATATATTAAATATTTTTAAAATTTATTTTAATTTTCTCGCAAATTTAATTATATTTTAAGAGAATTATCTTAAATAATTTAATACAACTTAAAAATATTAAATTTAGACAAAATATTTTTAGCAATTTTCGAAAATTAGAATTGTTAATAGTTTGAAAAAACAAATTTAAATTTATAAAAGTTTTGTATAGTTAATTTTCTTAATTATTTTAAATAAAGAATAACAATAAATTAATATAACTTTTCTTATAATAAATTGTTAATTATATATTATTTATATATATTATTAATTGTAATTTATACAATTAAAGATTAAATTAATTGTTGTTTATAATTAAAATAGTTTTTGTTTTAAATAAAAGAAAAATAGAAAATATATTTTTTATATTTAATATACTTAAATAGTTGTAAACAATAAAATAATTCAAAATTTTATAATAACTTTTATATAAATTTTTTAAAATACTATTTATAATTAAAGCTATTTAAATATATTAGTTTTAAAACTTAAATTGTGCTTCTATATTTATTTTTTTTGCTTAATATAAATTGACAAGTTTTGATTAAATTTTGTTTAAAATATTATTATTGATAATTGTTTGTAACTATTATGCTTAAAATTAAGTATTAGTATTTAAACTTTATTTAATGTATTTGTTTTTCTCTCTTAAAACAAGCAATAAATAACTGATAAATATTTTATCAAATATTTTGCAAAAATTTCTTTTTCTAGTATTAATAACAAAAGTAAAAAATCTTAATTAAATTAACTTGCAAATTAATTAAGATATAAACTACTAAATAGCAAATTGCAAAAAATTAATTTGCTAGAATTCTCTTTATTTTAAAACAATAATTAATTTAAAGTTTTTAAAGAATATAATATTTTGCAAGCAAAAATATAATTATAATATAATAATATTCTTTAATAGTTTAAGAAGAAAAAATTCAAAACAAAAAAATAATATAAAAGAGTAATATAAATAACAACTAATATAAGTAGACTATTTTAAAATAATATAAGTAATAGTAGCTTTTAAGTCGAACTATACTACTTAATATTATAGCAAAAATTCCAAAATTCTAATAATATCTATTTAAAAATAGAAAATCTTAATATAATAATATTATATTTGATTTTTTAGCAATTTAATTTAATTTTAAAATAATAGAAATTAAATTAGATTTTAAGTTAATTTCTAGAGTTAAAATCGACAAGTTAAGTCGATTTTAATATTTGAAATCGAAATTCGATTTAACAATTAGTCTAAGTATATTTAAAGCTTAGAAAAGAAATAACTAGAAAAAAAAATAAAAACTAATAGTTTAAAGTTGCTTGTATTACTACTAGAAATTAGTAAAAGAATATTTAGTATACTATTAAATTTAAGTATATTTTAATAAAGATTTAATTTAATTTAAACAATAATTTAAATTAATTTAAATAATATTTAATCTATTTTAAATTAAGTTCTAGAGCTTAAAATTCGATTTATTTTAATTTATTTTGCAAAGTAATTTTTATTCTATTATTTTATTTAATGTTGTTTAATTAATAAAGATAAATTGCTTTATAACAAAGTAAAGAAAATCTACTATTTAAACTTTGCAAAACTCTTTATTCTAATAATATTTAATTTGCTATACTTGTTTTTTATTTATTTTTAATCTTTTTAATATTTTATTAATTGTCGATTGCAATATATATATATTTTATTTCTCTTATAAGAATTAGACTTTTTTTTTCTATTGTTTATAACTATTTCTCTAGATATACTATTAATAACTTTTTAATAATATAATAAATTTAACTAAAATTATTTTTAACTTTTTTGCAAGACTTAAACAATAATTTATATATAAATATATTTTGCTATATTTTATATATTGTACAAAGTTTGTAATAAGTTTTATTAAAAATAGTTTGTACTTATTAATACAATAGAAAAGAGTAAACAATATAAGATTATAAGATAGAAGAGAGAGTTGCAAACATATTAGCAACAGCAAGAGAGTACTAATTACTCGAAATGCAATAAACAAGATAGATAGAAGCTTTAGATTGCTAATTGGATTATTAGATGCAATAACGATAGAGGAGGTGGTAACTTATGGTATATAAGTGCCGGTGGTGGGGGATTAAGTCTTTCCCTAGTGCCAAGCTTTGCAGACCTTTATGAAACCGCTAACATTTTTCGCCGCCATCTATTGTCTCCAATCCCGCATGCTTCTAACAACAATAGCGAGACGAAGGAGACAAGTAAGGGCTGGGAGTGCTCCAGAAGCCTAGCTCTCGTTTGCGACTGTATTCTGTAAGCCGGACTGTGATAAATCGCTACGGTAGCGTGAAAATGTACGCGGAAACCATATATCATCTCACTCGTCTTACTGTTCATTGGGTATCGAGCGACGAGGAGTCCCCACTCATGCCCCAAACATGGCAGAAACATGCGAGGCAGACGAGCCTCGTTCACCCCAAACCGAGAAGGCTCTGTCTGAATCAAATAGATTGCCCACATTGGCCACATCATTGTCAGATGCAGAAGATGTATCGCCAGATGCTGCGCGGCGTCCGCCAAAGCCTCCGGCTCCCTACACAGTCTTTACACGCCGCCAAAAGCGTCTCCTAACGATTGTCCTCATTCTCACGATGCTAGCGTCACCACTGACCGCCACCATATACCTTCCTCTTCTTCCGCTGCTCGCAGTACAGTTCAATGTGTCGAATCAATCTATCAATCTGACCATAACCATCTATGTTTTCTTCCAAGCAATATCCCCCCTTTTATTCGCCACCGCGTCGGATAGCTTCGGCCGCCGTCCAATCTATCTTATCACTTACGCTGTCTATACGGTGGCCAGCCTTGGCCTCGCTTTAAACAAGCATAGCTACACAGCCTTGCTGATCCTGAGAGCATTGCAGAGCCTTGGCGCTTCAGCTGTTCTTGCAATTGCCTTTGGTGCTGTTGCCGACGTCTGCCAACCAGCTGACAGAGGAGCTATGCTAGGGCCTACACAGGGAGCAGCCAATCTGGCTGTGTGTCTAGGGCCAGTGGTCGGTGGCTGGGTTGCTATAGGTAGTGGAGGGTTTGCATGGGTTTTCTGGGCTTTGGTTCTCTTTGGAGTTACGGTATTGATTGTCGTGGGCATCGCGCTACCAGAAACAGCGAGGAACGTGGTCGGGAATGGGAGCCTTGAAGCGACAGGCTGGAGCCGAACCTGGTCGTCAATGGTCATAGCTCGAAAACGCAATGGCTGTAAACCGGACAAAATACAAATGAGCGAGGAGGGAACCGATTGCCGCGAGGCTCGATATGCCAGTGAGACTGCAAAGCCAAGTTCAAGTAAGAGGCATAGGTTCAAGATGGCCAACCCTGTGGCCGCACTTCGGATCATGTTCTACAAAGACACAGCGCTTGTGCTATGGATGGCGGCGTCCCCGTATGCAGTATGGTACTGCGTTCAGGCGTCTATACCGACTATTTGTAAAGACGTTTACGCCTTCAATGAGTTTCAGATCGGTCTTTCGTACCTGACGGGTGGCTTTGGAACCGTTCTAGGCGGATACGCAAATGGCAAGCTAATGGATATGAATTACAAAATTGTTGCCAAAAAGATAGGTCACACGATCGATCGAGTTTCTGGAGACGATCTCAAGGATTTTCCGATTGAGAGTGCAAGAGCGAGGGGCTCATGGTGCCTTCTGCTCTGCTACATTGGTGCTTTGACTGGCTATGGATGGTCGATCCATGCGCGTGCACACAAAAGCATCCCCCTGATTTTACAATTCCTGCTTGCAGCGCTTTGCACTTCTTTCCAGCAGACTTTCAATACTCTCCTGGTGGATATATTCCCTAGAAGTCCGAGTACGGCTGCTGCTTCCAGCAACATCACTCGTTGTCTTTTATCGGCAATCGCTGTTGCTGCTTTGCAGCCTCTCGTAAACGTCATCGGCAGGAACTGGTTCTTTACAATGCTAGCAATTTCTAGCGGTGGTGGAGGACTGGCGGCAGACTGGGCGACCAAGAGATACGGGATGCAGTGGAGACTTCGGAGACTCGCAAAAGCGAGAGGAAGCGAAGACCTATCCGGAATTGCCTCATCCCGCCACAGTACTCTACCAACTTCGAGAGAGAAGTTGGAGTTGCATCGACAGGTGTGTCACATTTGCCTTGTTCGCTAGTCAAGCATGAGGCTAATATATACGGCTTTCAGACAGGCTAATAACAACGTGTAAGCTACCGACGACACACAGGAGGTGTTATGTTGCACATAGAACATAATGTTCACAATCTTTCCAACCAAAAACACTTTCGCGACAGGTAGGGCGGTGGAGGCCTCGGAAAACTAGCACTGCTTAGACATTGGACATTCTGCCATCATTTGGTAACAGCCGGCTCGCCCCTCTGGCTTGCCCAACCTTCATAACCGTCCGGAAATTTGGCTAGTAGGGTTTTCATGACATCGACACACCTGCCGATGACATTAACATCCAGTCATCAAGATTGACAACATGCTTCGACCTACATTTTCCTATATCTGAGATTTCCAGGGTACAATGTGGAGCAATTCAGATCCCAACGGCTACGCTTCAAGTCAGCCAAGCTCGCAATGCCTTCCGGTTGCGGTATATTGGGAGCACCTACAGGCAATAAAGAGCATTCCGGTCGTCCTGATCCTCGTCGGGGTCAGAGATGGGAAAATGCTGGAAGTAGGCTTTCACATAAGCTTTTCCCATCAGGTGTCGGGCCGGCCGTAGGGGGGCAAGCTCAACTGCGAGAGTCAGCTTCGTTTGGGAAATTCAGTGGTAAGGTACGTACTTTCGTTGTGAGCATATATGCAAGTTGCGTCGTATATGACCGGCACGTTGGTGCTTATATCTGTCGAGACATTGCCGTCCCATATGTCTCCGTGAACAAGACGAGGCTGTATGCTTCGACCTCCCGTTTCAAGTGGTCGAAGCAACCGAGGAACTATCTTACTGAGTGTTTCTTTGTAGAGCCTTTCTACTTCATCGTCGGATCCCTGCGACTCTAGTTCGTTGTCCATGACTTTTTTGATTGACTTTGTAAAGAAGTCCTCCCACGAATCGGTCCACTCAGTATACTGAGGTATCGTGCCTTGCAAGGTGGGGACAGAGAATCCATATTTTCCGTTTGGCGATATACCTTTCTTATGCAACTCCGCGAGCGACTTTGCCAGGCCTTGGACGTCGGGGAGATCATCCGTCATCTCAACAAACCCGCAAAGGAAGAAGTGGATATTAGGGTCGGCCGCATATGTGCCCCAAGCGACAGGTACAGGAGTGAGGTAAGGAAGAGTATCATGCAGGGTAGTCATAGAGACAAACTCGCCAGAGACCATGGCCTTTCCAGTCTCATGCTGGGTTACCTGTCCAAGGAGGGCAAAATCAGTCCATGAGACAGCCGATGTGTGAGGAATTGTGGAACCTTGAGAAAGAAGGACAATTGGGTCCCGTCCGCTTGTTCTGTCTGTATTTCCGCCGTTCGTGTCCAATAGCTCGCGCCATACGGGAAGATTCCCCTGACCTGTGACCCTTGTGGCAGTTCTGCCCGCGTTAGGTTCGATACACGTCTCTCTTGAAGCAGAGCTTCACGGGGAACGACTAACTGGCTGCGACATTTTCGTCAAGAGATTGAATCCATTTCTCGGGAACATCGACTGGCTTATCCCAGACGGGTTCAGTATCATGGGTTCTCACCATCACGAAGCGTGTGTGGGAAGACTGGTACGGTATTACCTCGAAGACTGTGAGGAAATTGGAATAATCCTCGAGAAGACCATAGGGGTTCACTGGATGTGATAAAGTCTTCGCCCTGCATGATGATACTAAATTGACGGGAGGACAGACTGACTATCCGTGTCCCGAATCCAGTGGCTCTCCTAGAGACCCATGCTGCATGGCTCACAGAACGTCGCGCTGTTGGCCCCAAATATCACCAAGATCTGTAAGGAGGCGCCATATCCCTAGAAATCTCGATGCCGCCACCGTTGGGCTACAGACAACTCGAAGCCCGGTAATCATCCCTTTGTTAACCGGGCTTCAGCGAATAAACATTGATCGCAGCCCTCCCGTCTTCCCAATGACAAAGGGCGTAGAAATAGAACTAAGGTCCAAGCGTATACGCAACCCAAAGCACAATATTCTTATTGGCAGCAGCAGAAGCGGCTTGCCGTGTGGTGTGATGATCATAGCTCCGAGAGAAGCTAGCGGGTTCTGATGATCCTCGGGTAGGAATTGAGCGAGCGGAAGCTTGACACGATCCAGGACAAAAGCGGTGATCGTAGAAGTAGTAGACCCATGCGTAATACTTAATGTCTTCCTCTACATACTGGGAATGGATCTCTTACATCAAATTCACCGACAGGCGAACACATGGAGTAAATTGGACTCTTGACGCTGGACTGTTGGCACGGACGTGCCTCGAAGCATTACCTCGCTTGCGAAATGGGGCACACACATTGGCCGTGACATTCCACGTCAGTCTGGCCATGCGGGCGACGGCCTATCGTACATCCACGGTCGGTGGATGTCTTCTCGCTGGCCGCTGCGCAACGTTCCATGTATGCAGGGGCATGCAGATGCGCGGCGTTCCTGGAGAAGATCTTGCCCAGAAGGGGAAGTTTGGCTGCTGCATCGCATACTGTATCTTGCAAGCAGTCTCTTTCTTCGCACGAGCTCTAATGATTATATCTCCATTATTATATCGGGGAGCATGTTCCATCCTAGGGCCACTGACGAAGCTCGTTGTTCTCCAACTATATTCGGTGTCAGAGGCGTCGGTAGAAAATCATAGCTCTTCGCTATTGCTTTGTGCTTTTAGGCAAATGGTGGGTTGCACCAGCCACGCATTGCTAGGCCTATAAAGTCACACCTACTGATGTCATAATAGTCCGAGAGCAGCTCTTATCAAGTAGGTGGCAAGGCCCTCCTTGCAGAAGATCCAGTTCCGCAATTCGCAAGAGTCCTTCAGCCTCCTCGACCATAATCGCTTCTTGTCAGGTGCGGTATTAAAAGGCCCGGATGTTCGGTGCCTCGTGGAAGTTCTCCGGCCTTGGTTCGGTGAACAGAATCGTGGACTCTCGGAGACCTGAAACATTTCGAAGGAACTCTAAATTTGCCTACAACGTCCTTGATCTAGGTATGTAGCAGATGGTATTTGGAGCAGCACTGGCAGTGCATGTTAGTAAGCTCCAAGTTACGCTCGCGAGTGATCGCCATTACGCACGTGCTCGAACCACTGATTACTTTTTTACCTGGCAGAAGCCACGCCAAGCCTGTATATAAGTCGGCCTTGCAGGTTTCACATCGTCTTATGAAGTCACATGACCCTACGATATGGACAGAATGAAGAGTCAGAAGACAATGGCGTCAATGTCCGGTCGCTCGTTCCTCTCCCGCCGGCTCACTAAAGGTCATACTGGTGGCGACGCCGCCACCGATTCGAAAGGTCCATTAGGTCTAATTACTCTATACCAGGCACAAGATTCTGTTGTCGCCGACCTGATATTTGTACACGGCTTGGGGGGAGGATCTCGCAGTACATGGACTAAGTCGGATGATCCTTCACTTTACTGGATTAAAGAGTGGTTGCCTAATGACCCTGGGTTTCAAGACGTGAGAATTCATAGCTTTGGTTATAATTCCAACTGGGACAGGGAGAGTATTCTCAACTTGCATGATTTTGCAAAGTCACTCCTCGGATCAATACAGGACTGTCCTACAATCCCTCGAAGCTCAAATGTCAGTACACATTTTTCCTTTCCTCGCGGTTCGTCGCACCACGTAATCGTATCTACATACCTTCTGTCCGGATGGAAACTCACTAACCTGAGCATTAGGTCCCACTCATCTTTGTGGGCCATAGTATGGGAGGCCTTGTGATAAAACGCGCGTTTATCCTAGCAAAGCAAAAGGAAGAATTCCATTCACTTGCGGAGAGGGTGCGCACCATTTTCTTCCTCGCTACTCCACACCGAGGTGCAGATCTTGCACAAACCTTGACCAAGATCTTGAGCTTAAATGTATCCTCCGGTCCCAGACCATTTGTCGAAGATTTACACCCGAATTCCGTTACCACTCAATCAATCAACGACGAATTTCCTCAACATTGTCAAGATCTGCAACTTTTTTCATTCTACGAAACACTGTCCATGAGCTTCGGCGTAACGAAAAGCCTCGTGGTCGACAAGGATTCGGCCACCCTAGGCTACGCCAACGAACGTACCGCGTATTTAGGTGCTAATCACCGCGAAGTCTGCAAATATAGTAGCCGAGCCGATCCAAACTATCAGACGGTTCGCAATGCATTGGCATCTGCGGTCGACAATTTTCGAGACCATGTAATATCTTCAAGACGAGAACTCAATAACGAGCAGTATCGTCTCCTGGATAGCTTTCTTGGAATCTCTGATGCACCTGAGAACGATTTTATGGATGCTGACGCTCTCCGAATGCGAGGGTCCTGTGAATGGATGCTACAAAAAAGGGATTTCTTGGAGTGGCGAGACTCGGCAAATACACAAGTGTACTGGGTCAGTGCCAAACCTGCCACCGGAAAGACTGTTCTCTGCGGTAGAATCATCCATCATATTAAAGAATTATATCGGGATCTCGCGTTTTACTTCTTCGATTATCGAGACAAAGCCAAGACGTCTATTAGCTCTTTTCTTCTTTCGATAGCTTGGCAAATGGCTCACAAGCACATCGAGGTCCTAGAACTTGTACTTGCCATGTATGAGCAAGACGATCAACTTCGCAAAGCAGATTATCGAACCATTTGGCGGAGACTATTTGTTGAAGGTATACTGCGAATACCATTCGTCCATTCCCAATACTGGGTCATTGATGGTGAGCTCTCGGACTGGCTTTGTCTATTCTCGATCATGCAATGAGTCCTGCAGCATGTTGGAGGAGCAAATGCCCTCCAGCCGTGTCTTGTAGCAGCTGTGTCTTTCTTTCTGGAAAATTTATGCTGACTCTAAGAAATTTAATAGCCTTAGATGAGTGTAAAAGCGATTCCGAGCTTGTGCCTCTGCTGCTCAAAGCTGTGGAAGTCTGTCCCATTCGTCTTCTTTTAACCTCGCGACACTCTTTCAGGTTATATACCCATGTTTCCCATTCGAGGGTTCAAGTTGTATCCGATGAGGTTCTAGAAGAGGATATCAAATGGGACATCAGATTGTACCTCGAGGCTAACATAGATCAATTACCGGAAATAGACCCGGAAGCTCGACAAAATATGATCTTGAAGATTCTGACAAAATCCGCTGGGTGCTTCCTATGGGTTAGCTTAATTCTGCAGGAATTAAGGCGTGTTCATACTTCCGCTGAGATTCGCCAAGTACTAGAAGATGTTCCCTCTGACATGGATGAGCTATATTTACGTATTCTTGATTCAATGTCAAGAGCACCTTACGGAAAGGAGCTCGCGAGAGCGATATTGACATGGACAGTTTGCTCCGCACGACCACTCACGACCCACGAGTTGTATCATGCGTTACAAATTGACATGGAAGATAGCATTGATAGTGTAGAAAGATCAATTGCGTCTAGTTGCGGTCAGCTAGTATACGTTGATGCACAGTCACATGTACAAATGGTTCATCAAACAGCACGCGACTTTCTGTTAAAGGTGGACGCAACTACGTCCGAGTTTGCAATCGATACGAAGATAGGTCATAAGAGACTGGTCATGACTTGCTTGCAATACCTCAATGGTCACGAAATGAAGGGTCCACGACATCGACGACTTAGTGCCGTCAACCTCGTTCAAGAGCGATGTCCCTTCGTTACCTACGCCTGTAATGCGTTCTTCGAGCACATTGCTTACGTATCGTCAGTCGACGATGCGTTCTTGATCGCTATAGCTAAGTTTCTCAGCTCCTCCAATGTTTTGTCCTGGGTGGAGTACATGGCACAGCAGTCGAATTTGCATAAAATAATACAGACTGGCAAAGCACTAAGACATCTTCTTCAACGACGATCGAAACACTTGTCCCTATTTGGTAAAGAAGTGGCAGCTGTTGAGTCTTGGGCCATCGATCTGGTGAGACTTGTCACTAAATTCGGCCGAAATCTCTCAGCTTCTCCATCTTCGATATTCCAACTCATTCCGCCTTTCTGCCCCGTCGATAGTGCTCTGCATAAACAATTCGCGCTGTCTATGCGTGGTATATCAGTGCTTGGGCTATCCGCCACGACCTGGGACGATTGCTTATCCACGATTACGGCGTTGAACACGGAAGAACATTTTTCGGCCTTAGCTTGTACGGACAGGTACTTCGCGGTCGGAACATCCAGTGGAAAGATCCTAATATACAGTGAGATGACTTGTCAAGAGATCCGTCCATTACAGCATCACGAGCCCGTTAGATTGCTAGAGTTCAGCAAGGGTATGAATGTTCTTGCTTCCGCTAGTCTGAAAATCGTGCGTGTCTGGAACACTTTTACATGGGAACAGCTATCGAAATTCGATATAACCCACCAATGCTTGGCCGTTGCCTTCGTCGAGGAACAACAGCTTTTGCTGGCCGCCCTCAAAAACAACCACTTGATGATATGGGACCTTGTGACAGCGACCTCGCGAGATTCAGCGAATTGGACGCTGGAACTTGAGGGCCCCAACGCTCATGCGTTTCGTCGGCCGATAGCTGCGGCGATCTGCATTGAGTCGTATCTATTGGCCGTCGTCTACAGAGGTCAAGACATACTTCTGTGGGATCTTGAGAGAGATACATTGCATGACACCTATTGCAAAGAGACAGGTACACGTACTAATGATCACAAGCGACATGCCACCGCAGGAGCGACTGGCCTCATTTTCACTCTTGCGCCGAATAGTAGCTTGCTTGTAGCGTCATACTCAGATGGAGATCTTGTTTTGTTTGACACCTCTGAAGGCAGGGTAAGTGCTACAACAGTGGCCAACGCGCAAAGTCTTGCTTGCTCCCCCGATGGACGCACCTTGGCCACCGGCAATTCTTCTGGGATAATACAATTATTTGATTTCGAGACATTGAAGCTCTTATACAGAATCCACTCAGAAGATTACGGGATTCGCCAATTGGCATTTAGCGGAGACAGTCATCATCTTGTTGATATCAGAGAATCTCAATGTCGTGTGTGGGATCCGCCTGTACTTATGAGAGAAGACTACGAAGAGAATAGCGACTCCGTTTCGGTATCGACGATGGCGCAAGAGATCAGTCTTGAATCTTCGGACGACATTTTGTTGATCACGTCCATAGCATGCCCCAAAAAAAACACTTGCTTCTTTTGCGGCAAGGAGGATGGGTCTATCTACTCCTATGAACTCAAATCAGGTAAACAGATGAGCAAAGTCTTCAGCCATTCCCACGGTGTTTCTGTACTATCCCTCTGCTTCTATGAGGCCAGTCATCTCATTATCAGCATAGACTCGTCTAGTCGAATCATGGTACACAAGTTGACTCGCACGGAGAACGATTAGGCAGCGCACGCGGCGTTGTTTGATCAACGAATCGGAATCGCAGTCAATCAGGTGTTGATGAGTCCGGATACCACAAAACTACTTGTTAGCACAGCCACGGCGGATACACTTTGGTCCATGCCGTTGAAAGAAACCAGTAGCGGAGAGACAACATTGGCTTGGCAAGATCGTGAAGCATACCGGTGGGAAACGCATCCCCAGCAACAAGATCGACTAATACTAATAGCAAACAACACTGCACATCTATATGAGTGGAACACTCTCCGCAAGCTTACAAGCGAAGATGGAATGCTTCTCGAAGGCAGTATACTTCCTGAACTCTCCATCCAGTCAACCGTTTCATGTTTGGCTGGTGCCGTTATCGGCACGACATTCGGCACCACGTCGAGCTCATCTTCTCAGTCCAAGCTACTGCTTTGGGCCACATCCGATTTCAATACGAAGTCGATTAGTGCAGTTCCCATACCGACATACCGCTCTTTGGCAGAACATGTAAAGACTCTTATAGGTGAACACGGGCAACGATTGGTGTTCTTACATAGCAGCGGCTGGGTGTGTTCGGCAAACCTCCAGAGTCCCAACGCAGAGGAGTATACACGTCATTTCTTCCTCCCAGCCGATTGGCTCAGCACGAACATAGACCTTCTATTCGGAATAACCCACAATGGCGAGATAGTATTTGTGAAACGGAATGAGGTCGCTGTCATCAGGCGTGGACTAGAAGCCGACGATAAGGGACAGAGTATGTCATCGAGCAGACCATCTTTGCTTCGACGTAAAAATCCCACGTTGGAAGTACCAGACGCTCCTCAAAGATGAACAAGACCTCGAAAGGCTTCAACAAAACTCTGTTTCAGGGATTATCAGCTTGCGTCAACACAGCACGTGATGCCTAGAACCCTACCCAAGGCGTGAACGGTAGCATCTATCCACCCCACCGTTGGCCTTTCGCGCCACAAATTCGCACGGCATGCCTCTAAGGTTGCTACACTTTGACCTGAGAGCCCGTCTCAGAGTCTAAAGCAACCTTCTTTGCGGGGGGAATCGTTACACCGAAGTATTAGTCTTGGCTCCCACACGGGGTTCGTGGCCACGGAGAGGATTGAGTCTATGCCACTGAAGGTTGCGGAAGGATTGTAGAAGCATGCCACCAACGAGTTGACAAGCTCATCTCCTCCTGGCAGATGTCTGTGGCCGAAATTTTCCACTTACGTCCGGTCCTGCGGATGTAGCACTCGACACGCCATTACCAATGACAAGCGTCTTACAAAGAGACAAAGAGTAATATCTGACACCTTATAGGAGCACACATCATATCGAGAGTCTTTGGTCGAATTCATCTGCTTCTACAGTAAAGAGACCAGCTTTGCAGCGCTAGAAATGGTCTATATAGAGTGATCTAGAGGTTTGACGATTCCATTGGAGTGAAACAAATGCAATTCGTGGTCTAAACGGTGAAATTCAAGTCCTTGTAGGTTATGTAATATGTCAGATAGGAGGTGAGAGAAATCAATTTCTGTGCCCAGGGATAAAACACTTTTGCCATCGTCAAGCGACTAGCCTATCTGGGAATCGCGCGAGGGTCACGTGTTTGCAATCCGTTCGCCGCCATGTGTTTATCTGTTAGCGTCCCTGATCCTCAGTTACCCTCGATTGCGCCTATCCATTAGATATCGAGAAGCGCTACGAATTGCAATGGACTCTCACCTCTGTCTTTTGGCCTTGCAGCTTCTTCCCTTGTCGCTGCTGCGCCTCAACCAGGCTACTCCTCGGAGAAGCGCTACGAATTGCAATGGACTCTCACCTCTGTCTTTTGGCCTTGCAGCTTCTTCCCTTGTCGCTGCTGCGCCTCAACCAGGCTACTCCTCGGGCTCTCACAGGTTGGGCGAGTCCCCGGGCTCAGACAAATTCTTGAGAAGCAGTGCCGAAGAATGCAAATGGAATGGTGGGAGAAGCATACTGCGGACAGCGGCCAGGCAGCCTTGGATGATATCAGGAGGCTGGTAACACTTGCGCGGACACAGCCCCTCTTTGTGAGGTTCATATTCGGATCTACGTTCGTCTGCTTCCTGTGTTGGTTCGAAATGTCTCTACTGCTTACACAGCGACCGTACATTGCTGCTTGCAATAATGCTTCACACGCGGCCATCTGGGCTTTCATGCTCCTTTCTTGCGATCATTTGTCTCTTTAGCGTTCAAGCGTGTGCTATTCCCAGGTATAATCCGACCACAGACCAAAATCAAATTGTGTGTGCCTACCAGCTCAGTGGACAGTACAGTCTTTTACCCCTCTTCTACGTCCTGATTGTTTTCGCTGCTGTCGGCAGCAGTCATCTCTGGCTTATTACTGGTGCGTTGGCTTCGGCTTCGATATACTTGGGCACAGCTGTCGTTCACGCATTTATATTACTTATCGCCTCTAGAACACGATACGATTTCGACATTGTCGACGTCTAGACAATCCTTAGCGTCAGTTGTCTCGTGATTCAACTTATTTTTGAGTAATTTCATTTTATTCCGAAAGTACAATTACGTATCATATTCGATTTTTGGGGGTCTCTAGTCGCTTTCGGCGCAATATTGACTGAGGTGACGTTCCTACGAAACATTCCAACCGAGCCAGCATGCCGATCTCTTAACGACGGTCTCCTGTAAGACATTTGGGGAACTAAAGATCCTGCATTCAACTGTAGCTACACCTGCTTTAATAACAAGCAGATACTTCGGTCGTTTACTAATGCGATGGGTATTACGCTTGGAATCAATGCGTGTGTATATATGCCGCGGAAGTCCACCGAACAGAGGCTACGTGCAACCATCGCTAGGAATGCGCCTGCGCCAGGTGATACACCCAGAATGAGGAGAAAGAAGGCTACAGACAGATATGATGCAAGAACCGAGCTTTCGACGGGTCAAGTCCCTCGTCACAACGATCTCTTCTCGTATCTCACCCTACTAGGCCTACCCGTAGTGATCGTCCTCAACGAGATCTACTTGCTTGAGGACGGTGGGCTACCGTGCACCGAGAGTCTTCATTCGATCGGCCAATGGGCCCCTTAGGTCGGCGTAGCGCTAGCTCTCGTTACTACACTAATCCTGAGAAGGAAGCAGCCTGCGTTCCTCGAAAGACAGAGGATCATCGATCACGAGAGAGCTGAATCCGAGCTCCGCCGAGATCCCAGACCCGCTGGGGAGACCAATCAGGGGCAACACGGGGTGCCTCCATCTCATGATGCTAATGATCTTCGTCTTCAGCAAGTTTCGGAGATGGTGGTTCAGAATTCAAGGAGCGAGGACTTCGGCACCCGAGTTGTGATGGACGAAGCTGCAGACAAGGATCTTGAAGCTGGACTGGACCATGGACCTGCTTTTCTACTCAGGAAATGTCTCAGACTATGAGTCCGACTCCTTACTCGCATGCATGTCTGGCGCTAGGCGTACGATGCAGTGTTCAATTGAGTAACGGTTCATTCAGAAGCTGTTTTCATGAAGCACAGACGCCAAGCTAAACAGCGTCGAGAAGGTCACTAATTCTAAAACACTAGCAACCTCCATCATGCTCCCGAAACGCACAAGTCCTGGCGTAAAAGTTGGAGCGTAAATCTCGGTACCAAAAGCGACCCTGCTGTTGCAAGATCTTTCAAGGCACACACATTAGTGACAATGCCGTGACCAGAGACGTAGAATGGGATGTGGTTGAGATTGGGCAGAGGCGCTGTCTGCCCTGAGAGCTACCCACCTTTGCGATGGTCGTTGGGCGCCTTCCTCATGCTAACAACAACTCTCACGCACCAGATCGCCATTAAGGTCTACCGTTACTCCAATCAACCAATCCTTCTAGCCGCGTCCCCACATCCCCACATCACCGCCTAATCCTCCCCACCAACCTCCCCGGATGCCACCACCCCAGTATCCCCACCGCCAGCACCACCGGCGCAAACTCCAACGCCCCAAAGAACGCCTCATGACTACTCGCAAAACCCCCCACCCCCTGCGCCGTCTCTGCCAACCGAAAGCACGTCCGCAGATACACAAGCAAGCTACTGACCACCACCGCAGCCGTATACCGCATCATGCCCCCCTGCCCCGTCGACATCGTCGCTTTCCCCGCCCTACTGATGAACATGAACAGGAGGAAGAGGAACAGCAGGAAAGAAAGGACCTGCACCGCTAGTCCGGCGAGGAGGATCCAATTCGCTGTGCTGGGATCTTTGCGATGGGACTCAGACACCCCGATCAGAGCAGCACCAGCGACTTGGACAATAGTGGAGAACACGTCCGCCATGACAAACACAGCAATGATACTCCTCCGCTTCAAGCCCAACGGCGAAACCCCCTCTCCCAGCAGAGCGATCAAGCTAGTAAGCGTCGTATAGATCCCCGCCGAGAGAAACACCGGCGCAACGACGATGAAGAAGTAGGATACCACGAAATTAATCACGGAGTACGGATCGCCAACGGGAGGCGGAGAGGAGCGCAGCCGGAAGACGTAGCCGACAAGCTCGAAGACGATGGTGGTGAGGAGGAGGGCGGAGAAGATGTAGAGCCGGGTGGTGGCCAGGCGGTAGATGTGCAGCAGGAGGAGGAGGAGGTAGAGAGCGAGCGCCAGGGCGGAGAGGGCGAGGTGGGGCGTGTAGCCGTAGATGATGATCGGTGCGTCGTTGGGGCCGTTGGGGTTCGGGATCGAGGGGTCGACGTAGCCGGCTATGGGCGCTTTGCCGGGGATGCTGTGCTCCATTTCCCGCGGACGCCGGTCCGTGTAGCGAGACGAGAAAAGATAGTTTTGATGTGATGATGATTGAGACCTGGGGATCATGTACGAGTGGATCTTTGCGCACAGGACTTTAGAAAAAAAAGGTAGCCGCGAGAGGGCAACCGCGACCGTTGGGACCTAACGATGAATCGGCATTGGTGCAGAAGAGAAAGAACAACACACGGCGGAAATGAGCAAAGAGCGCTTCTCACTGTGTCACCGAGCAACGCGTCAGAGCGTCATCGATCTCGCGTCCTCTGCATAGGATCTCATTGCAGAGCTTGGCTGCATCCCGCCCGTCATTCACCTCGAAAAGCGTGCAGAGCAGCAGTAGGGTGGAATTCGTAGCCCACGGACAAGACTCCAGGGAACTTGCTTCACAAAGGCTCAAGCACAGGAGTGAGGATATCGAAACAACGTTCAAGTATTTCGGCATTTAGAACCCAGAAGAAGGAAAGCTCAGGGCCGAAGGTTTTGGAGCAAGGGAAAAGGATCCGCGTGCCGAGGGTGGACGTAGCGTGGGTCGTGGTCGCATCGTTATTGGAAGATATGATGCTTTGTTCCGGATAGGATATCCTTTAGCATGGTCCGAGGTAAAGGAATGGAACAGTATTTTATTGTACTTTATTGTACAAGCAACGCCGACGCTATGCTGCCGACCCTAATGGCCCATCCCGCCCGCAACCCACTAGTGCCCCACGCCGCCAGCAACCCACTGCCCAAACCCCGGATCCTCTGGCGGAGGGAAGAATCCCCCGTCCGCCTGCTGTGCCGGCAAAGGCGCCGCCTGTTGCCCCTGCGCCGCTCTCCGAGCGTTGGCCTGCCTCTGCTGTCGATAATAGACGAGAAACGCCAACGTAGCCGCCAAGCCAATGATAATCAGACCCTCAACGATGCCATCGTCAATGATATCGTAGAAATCGTCACCACCGGGCATCGTCTCCGCTTGCTGGTCGATGAAGTCGTCGTCTTCGGCGGAGTGGTAGTAGGGATGCGCTTCATCGTCCTCGAGGAAGTTCGAGATCCATTCGCCCAACGACCACTCCTTCTTCGGCGCCGGCTCGCTCTGGATCGAGTTGGCGCTGCCGTGCGTCAGCGTGTTCCAGGCGCTGCGCAGGCGGAGCTTCGTCAGGCTGAGTGTCACGGGCAGGTAGGCTTCTGTGTTCGTCTCGAGGGCTTGGTCGTAGAAGCGTTTGGCGAGGTGGAAGTCCTGCGCGACGCCGAGGCCGTTTTCGTGGATCCAGCCGAGGTTCCAGAGTGCTTGCGCGCTTTGATGGGTTTCGCCGGCGGTCTGGTAGCAGGTTGCGGCTTTTTCCATGTCCTTTTCGATGCCGTGGCCGCCGAGGTAGTAGTCGCCCATCTTGACCATGGAGTCGATGTTGGACTGGCGGGCGGAGCGGGTCCAGTAGATGAGGGCGAGGATGGAGTTGCGGAGCAGGGAGGGGCGGCGCTGTTTCCAGGGCATGAGGGCGTCGAGCGGGAGGATGGATTTGTATTCGTCGAGGAGGTAGGCGACGTTCGCTTGGCTGTTTTCGTAGCCTTGCTCCGCGGCCATCATGTAAGCGACGAGGGAGTTTTCGAGGTCGCCTTCTTCGTAATCGGTGTTCGCCTCGTCGAAGGCGGAGTGGATTGTTTCGACTTTTTCGGCGACGAGCTTGTAGTATGCTGTTGCCATGCCGCAGGATCGCTCTCGTCCGATGCCGTGGTTGCTGAGTTCGGCCAGATGGTAGAAGGCCTCGATATGGCCATGCCGTGCTGCGGTCTCTAGGTATCTGCCTGCCGTTGTGACGTCTCCCTGGTCGAGAAAGAGCTGTGCCAGTCTGACCTGCGCAGATGCAAAATCTTGGTTCGCTGCCTCCGTGAAGTAATCCGCTGCGGCCATTACGTCTTTACGTACGCCCAGGCCTTCGAGATACATAAGCCCCAGCTCGTACTCACAGAGCGCGTCACCATTGGCAAGTCCCCGCCTGAACCAGGTCAAGGCTTTGTCGAAGCTTTGCTCCATACCTTCCCCTCGAAGGAACATCCTCCCAACGTAGCCCGCAGCCTTTGCAGCGACCTTTCCGGTTGCGCTATCCTCGGTAACGATCGAGCCGTCCTTCGCCCAGTACTTCCTCACGGCTTTCATGAAGTAGCCTCGAGCAGTCCTCAGGTTGCGCTTCATGGTCCGTGATCCTTCATAGTGCAGTCGACCGAGGCTGAACGTAGCTTTGACATCTCCTTTTCGTGACATGAGGTCCAAATACTCCAAGACATCGTCGAAAGCTGCATGCTGGTCCGAATTTGGTCCAGCTTTATTTGCGAACACACCAGAGCTGACGACACTGGCACCTTCCCCGTAGACTCCGCCGTTCTCGTCCGCGATCCGGAATACATCTCTCTGCAAAGCTTGTCCCCCGGGTGGTCCAGACCTCGAGAAAGCGACAGCTTTACCTGCCACTTCTTTGTACCAATACGCAGCTTCGTCACAGTTTCTCGGCGTCCCTACCCCAGTATGGTGTCGATATGCAACGGTCATCTGCGACTTGGTATCACCACCCAACGCTGCGAACGTATGGTACATCAGAGCCTTTGCTTGATCTCTCTCGACCGCTCCTCCAATGCCAGTTGCATACATGAACCCAAGCATATGCTGCGCAGACCCGTTGCCATGGAGCGACGCCAGATCGTCGTATCTCCGGAACGCTTCCTTGTAATTCTTTGGGAATGTGTAGTTGCCGAAGAAGTTCATCTCCGCCAGCAAAAATATCGCATCTTGGTTTCCGTCCTGCGCAGCGTCCTCCAGCAGCTTTGTCGCTTTCGTCAAAGGCTTGCTGAGCTTCCTTTTCGGGGTGCTCGGGTTGAGGTAATCGTCTTGTGGCGGTGCGTTCATGAACAGGAAGGCAAACGCTTCCTTGGTGTAGTATAGAGTCGTACCAAGAACGCCATTACTCCTGTCACTTCGGGCCACACGATTGCGATGTCGTTGGATGCTGTGGAGGACAGACAGGGCTTCTTCGACAGCGTAGGATGCTGTGTTTTCGTCAGCGCTTGCAGTTCCCCCCTACATCGTCATTGATACCCTGTGTTCTGTACTTTTCGTCATCTTCTTTCACCGACAGGGTGACCTCAGCTGGATTGCCCCTTGTGGCCGTGGTCGGTATTGACTTGACTGTGTGCGCGCTGGCGGCCAGAGCCTCCGGAACGAGCGTGTCATCTTGACTTTCTGCTTTGACAACAGCGATGAGGAGCCATAGAATCACTAATCGTCACAAGATCAGTTGTCTGGTCACTCGTGTAGAACTGCCGAGGAAGTCGTACGCCCTGAAAGTGACAGGCATCTCGCCTTCATAGCTTTCCTTCCAAAGATAATCCAGAAGCAACACTAAATGAGTCTCCCGACCAGCTATGACTACCATCGCCGGATCATAGTGACAGGTTTGAGGAAGCGATCGTCGAATCGGCCAGCTCTTGATGCCAGCTTGCGCCTTGGCCATCTGCCGAAGTTGCGCCGTGGGACCTCGTCGGGCCGATGTCAACGAAGCTGCATGCCTCATGCCAACAATGATTTTGCTTTGTAAAGTAGTGTTTGTGTAATTCTTGTCCGAGCTTGTTACTGGTTTTCAGACGCGTGGAGGCATGATCGTTATGCGGGCTTGCTTATGAGCTGACTGTATCACTGTCATACTGCTGGAGAAGGCCCCGCATGCAATCTCCGATAATAAGCATTTTTGATGGACAGGGCTTGCAACAGGTATTCCCTCTGTCCAGCTGACACAGTGCCCACACCTTCTCGAGTGAATCCACGGCTGCCGACAGGGTGTTATCATGGCTTTAGGGAGCCCATGCTGGAGTCTGAGGGGCGGCATTGTGTTAATGGGACAAGTGTGTCTGTGTCAGAATGTGGTGTAGCATGTGGATTGCCAAAGGTGAGAAGAAATTCTTATATGTCGTGTCCTGGTATGGCGCCCCAATCATCCATCGATCCTCAGGTACACGTCGAATGCTCGTGTAGGGTACAGGTACTTGAAAGTCAAATCGTTTGGTGGTTTGCTAATTTTTTGTTATGGGCGTTGGCTGGCGTTTGCAATCCATCGAGAATACGTCAAAGCGTGCTTTTGTCTCAAGCGCTGAAGAAGGGAACACCATCATTAATCTTTACATGGTATACAGTTTGCCGACTTGCACATGCGCCAAGTCTTTCCTTCTCTCTGGCTGGGTTTTGGTTATGGATTTGTCATTTGATACCATGTATGTGCGCGCGTCTCATCAAGGAGTCAAGAATAAGTACTCCTGGGCTGGCATTTGCGAAGATACAACAAAACTCCCCCGTTAGAAGCGCCTGTCACCCCCTTGTTCCCCAATGTCTCCTCCAATACAGCTCATCCCATCCCATCTCACTTCCCAGTCCACGCATTTTCGCCAGTGAAATTCCCCGGCACCGAATACCGTCCCACAAAAAATTTCCCCCCATCACTACTCTTCGCCTCCGCAACACCTACCCTCGTAGTCGCCGGCCAAATCACCTGCGTATAATGCCCATAAGACCCAAAATTCCCCTCGCCAATCTTCTCGCCATGGTAGGATTTGCACTCGTCCACCCAGCCCTGGCTCCCACCCGCCAACATATCCCCATCTCCGCCCCCACTCATCCAATACAAATTCTCGCCCTGCCCGGGTCTTTGGTCGCCAGTGCTGTGATGCAGGCCTTTATTGTCTGTGGCCAGATGCTGGGCCCATTTCGCGGCTTCGGCCTCGAGATGGGCGTCCCAAACGAGTGAGGGGCGCGAGTGAGAGTGTTGCTTGCTTGCTGCGTCGCGGGCGTCGTTGTGGATCTTGAGGGCGTGGGCTTGGTCGGGGGTTAGGTGTTCGAGGGATTTGGCAAGGGGTTGTTGGGTAGGCATAGTTGAGGCGAAGACTTGATGAGTCCTATAGGTAGAACTATGTTTGGTTTCCAATGATAATTGGTTTTGAAAAAGGAAAAGAAGAAGAAAGAGAAAGGATTTATATAGTCAATGAGAGTATACGGTCTTCCAGGCAACCGTCAGCCAGCTTGAGGCACAGTCCCATAAGGCAGACTTCATGAATCACGCGGTCGCTCCAGTTGAGAATTTAATGAGGCGGAAGGATTCTAGATGCCAGCTCCGTCCATCCTTCGGTAAGCTGACTCCATACGCCGTCGCGGAGGGAAATCGAGAAAATGACAAGTAGATCAGATTGAACGCTCATAAAAATTACACTAAATCGAAATATGTTGTTCAATATAGAAAGATTGAACGGAGCTTGGCCCTGGATTAAAGGACTCGGTACAGGGAAATGCCATCTGTCGCCGATAACATTAAGCTGTGCTTGTGCTTGAACGTTCGTCCACGATTTTGGGCATTCACGGGGATGCTGATGTGTAGTTGCCTACTTACTGACGGTCTGGGAATTGATATTTGAATGTTAAATCTCACTTCTCGAGTAGGACTGTGGAAATCGGAATAATACCCACATTAAATCGTTGATCCTCCAGAAAATTGGTAAAGAAACAAATTCAGGGCTCGTCTAGGGTTTGACGCCATCCTTCACTCAGCATCATTGCTGGCCGACCTGGGTGTCTTTGAGCGATTTCGTCCTTGGATTCTCGAAGTACATGGCCCTGGCCGTTCAATGCTAAACGTATTGCTATGTGCGTGTATTCCCGATACCTGGAAGGTCATGAGAGGCCCAGGTAGCCTAGGATGGCGCAAAGCTACAAAGCATTGAAGGAGAATTTTGTCTCGAACTTATCTGGCGGAGACATTTGGGAGATCAACTATGTAACCGCAGTCGCTCCGGTAGGTACAACCATATCATTAGGAGGCCAGCAGCTGATGGGCAAATGCTTAGACAGCTTACTTCCTGTGGGCGGCTCTTCAGTCTCGGCAAGATCTCTTCGCCAGATACGGCTTTGCGGCGACGTTGACCGACTTCCACCTCAACGTTGTAGCTGTCCTCCTTGCAACAACTATATACTCACCCTTCCCATTGGCACTCAATGCTTCACTCGCCTTGCCCGCCCTTGGGCTTTGCCTTCTGCCGCGAGCTTCGAAAAAGCTAAAACGAGTCGGGAAGCCACCCATGGCGAATGGAAAAGAACGGGCTCCAGAGGAGTTCCTTGAACCGCTTCCAGTGCGACCCTTCATAACGGCTTATCGAGGAAGCATGCTGGTGGTCACTTGTCTCGCCATCCTTGCCGTCGATTTCAAGGTGTTCCCACGTCGCTTTGCAAAAGCTGAGAACTGGGGTACGTCGCTAATGGACATGGGAGTGGGTTCATTTGTTTTCACGGCGGGACTGGTCGCCGCTAGGCCAATACTCAAAGCGAAACATGATCGCAAGTCAAAGACCTTTTCTCAGCAGATTTCCGCCTCTATCAAGCACGCTTTACCACTGTTGGTTCTTGGGTTGGTCAGGTTATACAGCGTCAAAGGTCTCGACTACGCCGAACACGTTACAGAGTACGGAGTCCACTGGAACTTTTTCTTTACTCTCGCACTGCTGCCCCTGTCTGTGGCACTATTCGACGCTCTTTTCGCAGTGACACCATCCGTACTTGCATTGTTGTCGATACTCGTAGTGGGCCTATATCAGGCATTACTGGAGTCTACAGACCTCAAAGCATACATCCTTACAGCGCCCCGTACTGACCTGTTGAGCAAGAACCGCGAAGGTGTCTTTTCGTTCTTTGGCTACCTGGCTATCTTTCTCGCCGGAAAAGCCCTTGGTCTACAGATCCTTCCCCGTTATGCTGCCAGTCCAGAACCACTTAACACCTTCGTCCAAAGGAAGCGCTTATTAATCCAATTAGTGGTTTGGTCTGGTCTCTGGAGTCTCTCCTTTTTTGTCTCCACATCGTACAACTACGGAGTAGGGCTGCAGGTGTCCAGGAGACTAGCGAATCTTCCATATGTCGTATGGGTCACCGCGTTCAATTGCGCTCAGATTACGCTGTTCTGCATTGTCGAGACATTGCTTTTCCCGGCTGTCTACAAAGCTACTCATAGTGTAAGCGAACAGAAAGAAGTCGAACGAGCGACTAGCTGGGTATTGAAAGCTTTCAATCGCAACGGGCTGGCAGTTTTCCTCATAGCGAACCTTCTCACTGGTCTGATCAATCTGACTCTGGATACCTTGACAATGGGACAAGCCGAATCAATGGGTATTCTCTTAACATATGCAGGCATCATTACAAGTCTGGCATTAGTTTTGGATCGTTTTGACTTGTCGATCAAAATTTGATCAAGACGCATGCTTCAGATGTTTACAGCCGTACGCGACTGGATTACTTGTCTTCTTAGGACCAATTCAGCCTCCCGCCAAAGATATGGCCCCAAGCCACCTTCCAGACCCCCACGACGGTCCAGGACGCGCCTTACTTTGTCAACGGATGCCCGGATGTATACCTGGACATTGTTACAGCTCTCCCGACTCCTCGACCAACGTCGATGTGGCGAGCGGTAGGAACTGTCTTCGCTCCCCTTCGTTGCTCGATGCGACGCTTGATGCCGTACTGGCACTACTGGACCTGCGCTTCAATATGGCTTCCTGGATCTCGTCGGCCGTGGGTAGGCCTAGATCCGCATTGAAGGCGTGAGACTTTACTTCGATCTCGGGCCGGACGTAGGTTTTGGCTGGTAGAAGCTGGATGAAGGTGGGGGAGGATTTCGGAGATGCCATGCTGAATGGGATACAAGGATCTGTCAATGTAGACGATTAAGGAATCGAGAGTGCGAAGGTCTGCGGATTTGAGCCTGGGCTTTTGCTGGTAACGCTTGAACTCTGGAGCGGGAAGAAGTGGGTTGCGACACTTCGTCGCTCGTGACACTGGCACTCTTAAGCCAGTAAAAGATGCGACTCATCTGTCCTCCCACATGGTCTCCACTCAGGCTTTAGTGGGCGTGGCTGTGGTTGTTTTGAGCTCGTCTCAAGTTGAGCCAACGGGAGCATCGAGTTGCCCCACGTATATGTATAGATAGCGGCCCAGTCCAACGAGTGGCATGTTCACAGCTCTTCGTGGCCGTGCATCGTAGGCCCCAGACCGATCCGTCTTCCGGTCTGCTTCCTTCGCTTTCGCCTAGCGATCGCGACTGCCATTTGACATTGGCAGCAACAACTGAGCGCCGCATGAATTTGTTGCTTTCTCACGTCACTCCTTCCAAACTCCCTGGAGGTCAAGTATACACCTGGCCTGTATGTGAGATTGCCGTACTTGAAGGATCATCTACGTTGTGCAGCCCGCGACAGTCTTACTAGTACTATTACTAATACCTTATGGACGCGTCGTGCAGACGAAGCTACAACGAGTCTGCAGACTTGATGCAAGCTCGCATCCGGTTCTCGCGATCTCGATGCGCAACATACCCTTCCGACCCAATGCTTCGCTTCTTCCTCTTCACCAAAACATACTGCCTAGTTCGACCTCGATCGCATTGAAGCCGAAGAAGCGCACCACCGCATCGTCCTTCACGGCTGCCAACAACGGCTCCTTGATTTTTGAATCGAGTATCATCTGACCTCTATCCCATGCGGTATGCTACTAGTACACTATACTCGTTACTCACCGCTGGCTAGCACGCCTTACAGCACCGGCTTCGGACTAGACTGGCGGAAGCGATCTCTTCATCCCCCCGCTGCAAGTGTGTCTCGGATCGCCCTGTCCCTTCAGACCTCGATCACGTCGAGGGCCCCCGATCAGAGTAAATCATGGACCACTATCGCTAGAGCCTGGTCTTTAATGATCGAGTAGCTTAGGATTAGAGGAAAATCTCTACGATCTCGGGAGCACACACTCCCCTATCGCAGACTCCTTAGCAGAGTCCTCGACTCTTGGGACTTCCAGCTCCCATTGGCCGAACAGCAGCCGCCGATTCACCTATAGCACCCACATCAATTCTCCGCGACGACTGGTCTTCAGAGCCTCGACGAGTTCGGCCGAGAAGATCTAGAGAGACGTCTATAATAGCTTCGGCACTTCGACCATCTCGCACAGTAAGCAGATATACCCACTAGAAGCACACGATAATCTTCAGCATCGTCGCTCAGAGTTTATCATCGTCATATGGCCAACTACAAATGATGGTCAGAGAGTCTTTGCTTTTGACCGAGAAAAAGGACAAGAAGGGTCCAGCGCTCGGACGATGCGACTATCCATCCCCGCCTGACGTTCGGGAGAGGAACGCATGGCTTGCCTTGCTGCAGCACATCGCAGTATCAAGAATCTCAACAATGCCAGCGTTGGCCATGACGCCCTCTTGTCCCCGCGATCAAATGCACTTGTCAGCCATAGAGACCATCCAATATGCCAAGAATCCCCCCGAGCTGCCGAGATGCAAGGGTTGGCATCCCTGTTCAGGGTCTTGAGGCCATCAGATCCCGGCATCAATAAGTCAATCGCATTGAGGATATATCCACCCACTTTCCCCTATCTTCTCACTCAAAGTATGAAGCCTGCTGTCATTTTCCAGCAGATGGGCCTCATCTGTGAAGCCCGCATACCCGTAGTTTCTCTTGAGACTGACTCGCGCTTTGGTGTTCTGGCTGTGCCTATCCTACCGGTGCAATTAGCAGTGAGGATTCTTCTTGTAAGACACCTTCTGTCATCCCCTCGTACATGTCAAATACCTCCTTTATTCCACTTAGATCGGGCTATTGCAGCACCATTTCACTTTCCTGAATTTCCATTTTGTGTAGCAATCACACCTCGGCCGAAAAGCGTGGAGCCGTTGCCCCGGGTCGCTCTTTTCCTTATAAATGAGCTTCGGTCTTCGTCTTTCATCCTGGAAGAGTCATCAACGGACCGCAGACTCTGTGTGGTTTTCACGACATCGTGAATCACGGTATTCCTGCTCCCAAGTGTCACAAAGAGTGTGCTGAACAAGGTCCACAGAAGCTACACCCAGACGCTTACACTCCGAGCGCTCTTAGAAAAGCTGCTATATCCAGACTTGCCCATCATGTGTGTTAAGGTCGAACACAAATATAGCTGCGGTCATTCCGAGACCCAAAAGGCACCGTGTGCCGACTCCAAAGCCGGTGGCTGTAAGGGCGAGTCGAAGAGAACCGTCCAACACGCAGGAAAGTGCCCTACCAAATGCCGTGGATAGTACGTATGTCTCATCGTGTGGGTTCGATTGTAGAAGGCTGACCTTTCTGATAGACATCGACTAATATGTATTGGCGCACGAGGGGCAGCACGCCCAGGACCACAGTTGCATGTCCAAACGGAACCTTTTTCATATACGACCTTTTTTGCAATATTACCTTGGTCACTCGTTTCATCAAGCATAGATACTGTTTGCGAGCATTGTTGGCGCTGGCTTCTAGATACCCCCTGGGCACGCAACCGCGGGATTGGGCAAAGCACACGATAGAACCAGGCTCATCAGGTTTCTAAGACCCACTTTCCTGGCATGCGAGTACTCTCATGGAATGGCGTCCGATCGGCTTCAGGCATTTTCATTTATTTTACCCAGCACGATGGGTCTCTTGATATGAAATAGCCTTTGCACTAATCGCTAATTCGGACTGCTCTGTTGTCTCATTGTATATCCCCCATATATACATATATTCTTCCTCACACCTTTTCATGCAGCCTAGGCGTAAATTTTCAAGTCACACCCGCTCGGCTCTCGGATCATCACTCAGCGTATGACAAGATTATTAGGGTAATACTAGATCTCGTCGCATATGCACTGCAGGATTCCGTGCATGATGCAGGCTATCGGAGCTGCGACCGCTATACGGGACTGAAAGCCTAAATCAAGTTTTTCAAAAGATCGGTCTGGCTCTAGTGCTCGAAGCAGAGATCTGATAGCGATGTCGGACATGGACCGTATCCACCTCAACATTACGCCAGCATGAGAGTTCGACTGAGACGTCCTAGAGGCAGGGAAACACATGAACGTTTCCATATCTAAGCCGTCCTACGTCAATCGATACAAGATCTGCGGCATCCTGCAGCGGGTCTCGGTCCTTCCCGTGACTGAACCAGGAAAACTTTGAGCTCAACGGTGCGGCAAGAGGCAGGGTAAAGAATCTGTGAGAGGGACGCCGCTGTGGGGAAACCTTTACTGAAACGAGCAGGTTACACAAAGAGGACCTTGGCGGCTTAAAGTATATGCATATTCGCAGCGCAGGTCATCAGTTATCTGATCGGGAGAACTCGGGATGATGAAGCTTGAAGATGGCTCGGAATGTCATACCATGGGTCCTCAATATTGGTTGTTCTCCGACATGAGATCAACTTCACCCTCTTGAGGGAGTGTGAACTCGGAACCCGGGTCACCAGTTGTGCTACCTCTTGTTCTACCGGATTGTGCTCCGAACAATCACTTCATGCTTGAATAAGCGCTAACCCGGAACACGCCATTGAAGATATCAAGCCGACGAATATCTTTCCACCAGCGATCATAGATCGTCTCGAGGATTCTCTGCGCGACTTGCACATTATAAATCGTTTTTCTTAATTTGCGACGCATACGGTGATGAGATAAACTTAAAGCTGATACACAAGACGTCCCCAGACCCTGCAAATAACGTACCATGGGACTTGAAACATGTGCCAATATCTGTGGACGGATCATTCCTAGGACCACATCTGTCGAACCGTATTGAGACGGTCTCTGAAATCAGATCCTTGTGGTCGATGACTTCTTATATCCAAATCGTAGAACGATGCCTGTAACTTATCTTGGCATTCAACAGCTCTAGGGTCCATAAAGGGCTACGGAGATACCTGCCGGAGTTTAGCATAGCTAATCCATTCTACTCTTGCAACATCCCCCATTTCCTCACACATTTATGATGTGATGTCGATAGACATTGACTGGGACAGTCTCACTACCGGCATAGAGGGTATCGCTCTCGCGGAAACGATCAGGCTCTTCGTTGACGACAAATTCCAACAAATCCACTTGCCAGGCTTCATACGTTCGGTACACGTCCACTCTTTCGACTTCGGCCAAGAGTGCCCTGTCGTGGAGCTGAAGGATATTAGTGATCCACTACCCGACTTTTATGAAAATGACAGCGACAGCGGCGAAGATGATGAAGTTGACGATATTGAGCCCACCATCGAACCTTTGAGGCATACACAAGGCTCGAATGGCCATACACATAATGGAGCGCTTCCTGCCAAGCGCCCAACGTATATCGATACTCGAACGCAAGGCTTAAGACCCAGTGGTCTAGCAGACTCCGGCGCGAGCTCATTTCTCCCTCGCGTTGGTACACCGGGCATGCCAGGTGGTTCTTCTAACCTGAGCTACTTTCATCTACCTCTCAGCGCTGGTTACTCCGGCTCACAAACACCATTAGCAACTGTAGCAGGAGGAGGTGCATTCGCAGCATGGCCTGATCATCACTTCTCTATTCCTACAACCTTCTCAAGACCACAATCCCCACACCGCCAATTACCATCCTACGCCGACCCCTCGACTCGACCTTCGACATCAGACTCCTACCGTCCCTCTTCACGGTCGACCACTCAGCTTGCGGACGCCACTTCACTGAAGCATGGCGAACATGCCTCGTCCCCGTCCACACCCTCGCCCCTCGACACCCAAATAACTATGCACATTACCTATACCGGAAGCGTCTCACTGTCCATTACAGCTTCGCTCCTGCTCGACTACCCTATGTCTTCATTCGCCTCGATCCCTCTTAAGCTCTCCATTACAGGCCTCAGCTTCGACGGTGTCGCCCTACTTGCCTATTTCCGGAAAAGAGCCCACTTCTGCTTCTTGGGGGCCGAGGACGCGCAGATACTCGTTGGTGCTGAGGCCACGAGCCAAGGAGGTGGCCTTGCGAGTGCTGCCGCGACTACAAGAGGGAGAGATAAGCTTGGAGGCTTGATCAAAGAAATCAGGGTTGAGAGTGAGATTGGCAAGCGGGAAGGTGGCAAGCAAAGCTTGAAGAATGTGGGAAAAGTGGAGAAATTTGTGGTCGAGCAGGTCAGGCGGATTTTTGAGGAAGAGTTCGTGTGGCCGAGTTGGTGGACGTTTCTGGTGTGAAGCGGACATCCACCTTTGGCTTGATTTACTTGATACGAGAAAGTGCTTTGTAGAGTGGCCCCTTCTATGACCAACCACGGAGATTAGAGTACACGAAACACAAGACTGGAATACTCGCGGAGTGGATCTACAGCATTAGGTGGTGAGGCGCACAGGGACCCTGCTAAGTACTAGTTCCTCGCTTGACTGTGCTCTCTGACTTCTCTCCTACCCTCATTGCGCAAGATAAGTTCTGTTCTACACTAGGCATATTGGACAATCACTGTCCGACCAGCAAGCCTGCCGAGCTTCTTCTCACACCACTGATTCTGGCGCCTCCCAGGATGTCATTGGCACTCAACCTCGGCACGGATCCACTGACTGAACGCGCCATTATGAGCGAAAATATAGCTATCAGCATCCATCATTCCACCAATAACCCACTTTACCCTTCTCATCGTCAAGTGGTCTCCTTGGCTCTCAACGAGGTCGGAAGGCGGACAAAGCGAGGCTTCGTGTACTGGATCGAGGACGACCAATACATCGAGTGGCACCTTAATGCCCCGGCCTTATTCTACATTCCCTATGAATGGACCGAGAAGGATCGTAAGGAGTTTGACGACGATCCTTCGAGTTCGCTCGGCCCGTGCGACTGCTCGTACGGCGCCCATGAGCCCAGTGCTTGCGGTAGATCTGAAGGTTGAGGGGAAGGACGACCGGCGCAGGAGTCACGGGCTATGTAAGTTCACGAAGATTCTGCTTTCACAGGACACAGCATAAGATTGTGTACCACTGGCTGTGGGCTTCAGTCCTATGATACGCAGAGTACGCTTCTTTAGCTATCACCGCCATCCCAAGAGGACATCGTGCATCTTCCAAGCAACTACAGCTTTCAGCAAACCCTTCGGGGCGACCGTGTGCACCAATCGCCATTGAACATTCGAAATTCGAAGATATCATGCATCTGACCTCTGAAAACGCTCTCCTCACGGAGACAGATAAGTACTAACATTTGACAGTTGTGCTAGGTATTGAGCATCCTCACGAAAGGCGAGGTGCGCTCCTATACTACTCAAAGACTCGCAACGGCGGTGTCAGTGGCGTTCCTCACATATGCGCCTCAAGAGAGTGGCAGCGATACGGGGGAGGAGCTAAGGGCCAAATGACCCCAGCACACAGGAGAACATGGCTCAATGCGTCGGTGCAGACGAGCAATGAGGTAGTCATTCAAACACTGGCGGACTTGTGCACAAACCACGAACAAGGGGCAGACGTCCCTCTTTCACCACTCCGCTCCCAAACGCTTCAACCAGACCGTGGGGACAACTGTACTCCGGATAGCAGCGAGGAGTCTCAGGTTGAAGATGACGAAGACTCTATCGAGAAGTCTCCGCTGGGCGGTATGTTGCGCAGGATGAAGGAAGAGGACTGAAAAGGGGCGGAGTGGCAGAGTAAGAGGCTTCTTGGTTTTGTCATTCCCCTTGCAATTCTCTCCTTTACCTCATAGGCTTGTCACTAGAGATTTCGCATCAGCGTATAGGTAGGGCGGAACTCGAAGCTCGCGCTCACCAAGGGCCAAACAAGATTGTCATGACTGCCCCACTTCGTCGAAACTCCCTCTGACTGCGTATTCCAAGGATATAAGATCTATCTCCGGCACGCCGGCAGTTCTCAAGATAAGCTTTCCGGCCCTTGTCGACCTTCCCGCTCTTGCTTTGCCCCAAAGCAGAATAGGCATCATGACCGGAGACAAAAGGGAAGAGAATGAAACTTGCGTCATACCACGATCTCAACTTTGACCCGGACTTGAATCTTTCGCGCTATAGTACCCCAACCGTGGCAGAGCGCCCGATCTTGGGGGCGTCACAGTCCTCGGTCATGGCTTCTCTTCCTTCATCTTTGCCTGTCTGTCTTCCCTACATCTTTACGACTCTGCGCTGTTCCTTGGGTTATGCAGTCATTCCTCCAGTATCGCCGCTTCGGCCGCCATGTCGAGGCCCAGTACAAACGGGATCAAGAGAAAGCAAAGGTCTTGGGCCCTGGCAGCAATGACACATCCGGAACCTCTTCACCATCTTCCTCCGCTACAGATGCAAGAGACTCCGAAAGGGCAGAACAGTCTAACAGGGAAGATGGCGACCCTTTGCACACATCAGCCACGGATCCGGTACCTGCCGATGAGGCTTTCGAGAATGCCGGGATGGGGTGACGCTCATTGAGCAGGTCACTAAATGCACAAAGGAGCATTGGCACGGTATTGGGCATGACATTGACAGGAATTGACGTACGCCGAAGAAGAACGAAAGAAGGGGGTGGGGCAGGAGACGTCTTCGTTGTTGGGTACGAAGGGGAGAGGGACGACATGAATCCACATAACTGGAGTCGGTGGACAAGAATTGGAGCAACGTAAGCAGTATAGCAGAGGATTGGAAGGTTGAGCATCCAGCTGACGGACTCGTAGCGTTAACATCGCTGGCATTGGGTGGGTAGTTGGGTTTGCTTCCAGTGTCGACTCGGCAGCTCTTCCGCAAGCGGCAAAGGAATTTGGTGTTAGCGAGGTTACTGAATCGTTGGCAACGGGTCTGTTTCTGATAGGATTTGGGTGCGGTATGTCTCTGCTTTTCTTTCAGTCAAAACTGGAATCTGTACGACTTTTTCGACTCAATGTAGCATGACTCTCTCGCTTTCACAAGTTCACGGACTGGCGGTTTTGCGGTCTGGATCGTGGCGGAAGAGTCGGCATCGGGCCATGTCGTTGACAGCAAAGTGCCAATGTCCCGTCCATCCTAAGGAAGAGCCGCATGGCGATCGTCAATCATCACTGCCTCTGATGTACTCTCGCTTATAGACAGTAGGAGCTCTCTTCGCAGGACCAATCTCCGAAACTATCGGCCGCAATCCGGTCTATATCGCCACACTGTCCCTCTACATGATCTTTATCATGGCCTCCGCTCTCGCGCCTAACATCGGCGCCCAACTCGCTTTCCGCTTCATAGCTGGCTGTTTTGCTTCCACTCCTCTGACCTGCGCCGGCGGGTCCATCTCCGATCTCTGGAGTCCCATGGAGCGCGTCTACGCCTTCCCCGTCTTCGCCACCGCTGCCTTCATGGGCCCCATTTGTGGCCCCGTAGTCGGCGGCTTCATCGGCGAATCCTCCCTCGTCTCCTGGCGCTGGACCGAATGGATCACCCTCATCATCTCCGCCCTCGTCCTCTTCCTCGTCGTCCTCTTCCAGCCCGAAACCTACGCACCAATCCTCCTGAAATGGAAAGCCCGCCACCTCCGACACCTCACCTTTGACGACCGCTATCGCGCAGAAGTGGAAGTCAGGCACGAAACCTTCCTCCACCGTCTCACGCATGCGCTCTATCGCCCCTTCATCCTCACCTTCCGCGAACCCATCATCATGCTCATCGCACTGTACCTGACTGTCATATACATCATCCTCTTCACCTTCCTAGACGGCTACACCTTCATCTTCACCCAAACGTACGGCTTCTCAGAAGGCATCACTGGCCTCTCCTTCCTCGGCATCGGCATCGGCCTCTGCCTCGCCTGTCTCCTCGTCCCTCTCATCCACGTCTGGGCGCAGCGCGACCTCGCCACCATTCAGCGCCAAGGCGGAGATCGCCTGCCCCCCGAGTTCCGTCTCTGGTTCGCCATGCTCGGGGCCCCGGCGATACCGATCGCCATGTTCTGGATGGGATGGACGGCGGATGCGCGTATCAGCTATTGGAGTCCCTTGGCGAGCAGCGTGCTGTTTGGGTATGGCATCCTGTGCGTGTTTATCAGTAGCTATCAGTACATCATCGATAGCTATGAGGGGTATGCGGCCAGCGCGTTGGCGAGCGTGACATTGATACGGTATACTGCTGCTGGGTATGTCTCCCTTCCTTTTCTTTCCGATTAACTATTCCTTTCTCGTATTGGAATTTTCATTCTCTTTCACCTTTCCGGGTCTTTTAGGGTGCTAGGCAGTAGGCTAACATCCGAGTCAGCGGCATGGTCGAAGTCGCCATCCCCTTCTACAAGAGCCTCGGCGTGCACTACGCCGTCTCGATCCTCGGCGCCGTCAGTGCTCTCATGGTGCCGGTGCCGTATCTCTTCTTCGTCTATGGGAAGAGCATCAGGGCTAGGAGTAAATACGCTGTTGCATAATGGTTTTCTTGCTTCCTGGGATAGGAAAGGGATAACATATAGATAGACGGGGGAACGGGGCATAGCGAAGCCGTTTGCTTTGGATTGATGCATATAGTAAATAGAAGTCTTCTCATTGGATACAGAAAATCCAAAAAGTAAAAGGAGGAACGGGGCATAGCGAATGCGATGGCATCAACGTATCCAAGTCCATTTATTGCATACAGAGCCGCAACATCAACATCCGCTAAGAAAACCCCCTTTCTTGCTACCCCATCCACCCATGTGCCCCCAAGTCTATCCAGGGAGTGGGCCAAAGCACACTCTCGCAAGACTTACTCGCTAGATCCTCATCTCCAGCCTGAGTAGGGAGTCCGTCCGGCATCCGCCATCCTTCCAAATGATCTTAGGAGCGAACCAGCAGCCCAAAACCAAGCGAAGCACAGAGAGCATCCCAAGTCCAGCATCGAACCTATTTCTTCCCATCCCCACAACCCCCATCCCCATCACCCCCCCCTCCAGTCCCCTCACCCCCCCCTCCAGTCCCCTCAAC
>JAABUS010002273.1_pt1 | contig 36978 bp, 6 predicted proteins | sample 5560161 | NCBI WGS metagenome assembly JAABUS01 (sample SAMN10711885, study PRJNA513376) | rock metagenome | isolation source: Antarctica rocks | place: Antarctica: Victoria Land, Trio Nunatak nord | collected 2016-01-04
CTTTGTCGCTTTGATGCTGCGACTCCCTGGTTGAGTGTCAGGCGTGTAGATCGAGATTTAGGAACGAGGTCTCAAGCTCCAAGCTTACTTCATAGCTACCTTGACCGTTTCAGGTTTGAATGAATCGGAATTCTTGTCGACGACATCACTGAATACTTCTTTGGTGCTTGCCGAAGGAAAGCCTGTAGGTCGCTTCCAAGCAGTTGTTTGATCGACGTACTCCACCGCAATCCTCTTTTTACCCTTCTGAATGTTCTTGATAAACTGACTAGAAACATATCTTGCCGACATTGCTATACGCCGTTGACGTCGCTTCGGATGTTAAGGATCGTAAGTGCCAGTGGTCGACGAAATTGCTGCAAGTTGCCGGAGGTTAGCTGTGTTTTATTCATGTGGCAATAGATGTTAAAGGCTGTAGTTGAAGGACAAACTTACTATAAAATGGTGAAAAAGAATCGACGTAAATGTGACTTGATACTATAAGATTTGACGATTGGTCATCCACAGTAAGGTTGCTAATGCTGTTGGTGTGAAGGTCTGCTCATGTCCTTGGAGTGCAACGGATAAAAGCTGCCTTTATATTGTTCCTATTGCGCACAGCAGATGTATGCCAGACAAGCTGCGATTGGCGCGCGACAAGTGAAACCGGAGAAAGGGACTGCGTGAGACCAATAAGTCAGTGAAAGCGCACTTCACCGCGACAGGAACCCTGAAGAGGGTGCAGCTATTGACTTGTCAGCCATCACTTTGTCTATCCAATGTTGTTCCAGACCGTTAAGACTGAAATTATTGATTCGCTCATAGTCTAATAGTCGAAAGCCGGCCAGGCAGGATGGAAAGGCTTGAATTCGGTCAAAGACCAGATGTTGCCCTGAGAGGTTATGAAGGAACCTGACAGGGCCCTCGGTAAACGCGCGCGTAGCATAACGTCTAAATATAGATCACGGTTGAGACGATTGGCAGAAGACGCACGGCTTAAGATACGCCAACTGGCTTCGTGAGACGTGCATCAATTATGAAGTCTTTCGTATTACGACCATCGATATGTCTCTACGGTGCGTCTCTTCATTCCTGAAAGTTCACTTGAACACATTCCGTTCGCCTGCAAACAGGTTATCATCGTGTGCGAGTGAATTAAAATTCGCCTACACTCTGTTTCCGACTACTCTTGGACTCCCCCGCCATATTAGCACTATGTCGGTCGACGACTTGAAGCAGCATGAAACGCAATCCACGATACATACGAATAAGAAGCTGGTAGGTCAGTCCGGCCGACACTACCTCATCGAGCGAGTCCTTCAATCGAAGGAAGTTCCGCCGTCCCACGTTTATCTTACAACGTGGGTGTCCAACAAGCTATGTTGCTAGTATAGGTAGACCTGCTGACGACTTTTGTGCCAGATGTGGGAACCAGAACTTCGTAGTCAAGAACGTCCTGGCCGACTTTAAATACTACCAGGACATGCAACGGGCGCTCGGTAGCAGTCGTTATCTGCGTCTCTTGCAAGACACGATCCCCGATAGGTCAATGTTCGTCTACAAATATCTTAAGGATCATTTGCTTTCTCTGGCTCAAAAAGATTTGCCTCTGCTACTCACGAAACGGATTCTGAAAGATGCATTGCGTGGCCTTGCTGAGCTGCATCATCAGAACATTGTGCATACTGGTTAGCCCGATCTCTTTCAAATACCCGGCTCCCTTAATAATAACCGCTAAGACATCACAGACATCAAACCAAACAACGTCTTGGTCCAGTGGAGCCAAACCAGCCATGGAATTATTATTGATGAGGTCCGTCTCGGTGATCTCGAAGACTCAGCCTACGTCCCACCCGGCAGCAACATTCGAGGTAGACAAGTGGGCAACCAGAATTGGCGCAGTCCGGAAGCTCATGCCGAAGGTCGTATCAATAAATCCTCCGACATGTTCTCTTTTGGCATCGTGGTAAGTTGAAGAATGCTAAGGCTCGGCTCGCCCGGGGGACGGATAGTGACTGATAACGTGAAATAGTGCATCTATGCTGTACTGAAGCACGTCATCTTGTATGTTGATGAAAAGGCGCTTCCCGAAGGTGAGCTAGCACTGGCCCACGTCCTTGAACGCCAGATTTCGTACTTTGCGGACCCGGAAAGTTTCGATGGGCTTTTGAGGCACCTCGGCGACAGCCCTTGGTGCCAGGTGCTGGAAGCGCTTCGGGGCGGCTTTAACAAGGAGAACCCGCGTGAACCATTCGTCCGATGGAATATGGAGCCTCTTGACTCGGACCTCAAGGATCTTATTGGAGGTCTGACAAACTTTGATCCAGCGAAGAGGCTCACAGCGGACGAAGCCCTCTCGCATAATTGGTTTCACGATGTTTGAGCAGATCGACCTGAAGACCGCTGACGGGTGAAAAGGCCGTCTGCCAAAGGAGCACTAGTTATGTATATCAACTCCCAACCGGAAGAATTGAGCTATGAAACAATTGCAACAGGTCACGATATGTGGTTTGTGGATGTGTGTGTATATGTAATCCAAGGAGAGTAACAGCGGGGATCTATGACCTTCAACGATCCTGGGCCATTCTCGAGGGCCACAAGGCGGGGATTGAAAAGGGATTAGATTTCTATCAAGACTGTGGATTTAGTGTGGATGATAGGGTAGCCGTCAGAAGTTTTCCTTTCGTTGATCCCAATTCTCACATGATAGTCGCGCGCCCGCTTGAAGGACGATTCAAAATGTCGGATATTTGGCGAGGAGCTATAGCATGAGGCAATAGAGGTAACTACCTTGGCATGATTAGTCATGAGCCCGACTAGGAAAGTTCAGTGCCACTCACCCTCCACCGTACGCGACCTCGTTGGTCTTTTGGATCCACGGATTCTAGTGGAAGAGCTTATCATACATCCAGGCGCCTTTTGCGCAGAGTCCATTGAGACTGCGCAAACATACTTTCCAACACTGTGGTCAATCGAAGGAATGTCGATGGCAGCACGGGTATAGAATTATACTAAATTTGGTTGGAAGCCTGGGAGCTTAAAGAGGAAATAATGACCCTAAGTGTCAATGCCCCTACTCGAACTACGAGAGCTGTTTGGCCAAATCTGTTTCCAGACTGGACGTTTTCCTACTTGCCAAACCTCGAATGACCATTGGTACGATGAGATTGGCCTTGCAAGAGCTGCCGCAGAAGGAAATATAGCCGAAGTCACACGCTTATTGGAGGGAGGCGCCCCGCACACTCCAAGAAATCCAATCGACTCGACGCCCCTTCTGCAAGCTGCGTTTTAAGGCCATGAAAGGATTGCACAACTCCCATTGGAACATGGCGCCTCAGTATCGGAACTGCACAGAATGAACGGCGCTATATTGGGCAACAGTGGGTGGACATTGACTGTGCAGCGGAGGAGCGTCTTTTGCGAGAAGCTGATACGTCGACCACGGATAAGAAGGGACAAACATTACTACACTTGGCCGTGGACATTGGGTCTCCGCAAATGGTAGCATTGTCTTTAAACATGGAAACCTCTTCAAAAATGGTCGTCTCACCCCTAAGAACCAATGCTAGATAGGTATGGAGCAAGCGGAGTTGTTGATATAATCCAGAAGCGCTAATGAATAAGTCAGCTCGTACTGTTGGGCAATTAAGATTGATCAATAGTTGTCGATACTATTAATTGCCCAACTCTGAGAACAGTTGTTATTCGTAATAATATAAGCTCGAATCGAAGAATTATTTACGAGCATTAATAGTATACTTGCTGATCGACTCTTTTGTAGCTGCATTACGTAAAGAAGATATATTATAAAATTAGCAATAGAATTTATCGACTCGAAAAGATTCAAACTGACAAATATAATCTCTTGGCAATTTGAATTAGTCGCGACGATAATATAATTAGAGAGATTGTTTTAAGTAAGTTTTATCTTAATAATCTTAAGTTAAACTAAATACTTATTTAACTTTTTAATTAGAGTACTTGTGCAATTGTCTATATCAATATTGTAACTTTTATTTTCTAGAAAATCTATTAAAAGCGCGAGAACAATTTCGTACGTTGTACAGAATTGATTCGATTTATCTTAATATTCTAAGCGCTAATTCGAGACTCTATTAGTATGCAAGATAGGAATCTGCGTAAGACAAATCTCTAACAATCGATATTTAATTCTCTTTTTGTTGAAAAACTTATCGATCGAGCTTACAATTGTAGATCGCGATTATTTATATTTTTCTAGATATTTCGATTCAATCTTACGAGAATACAATTGATTTATTGATAATTAAATATTGCTATCTCGATTTTTAAAGTTAGTTTTAAAGCTTTCGAGTTGTCAGTTGTTTCTATCTCTATTACTTAATAAGCTTGAAACTTGAAGATTGTAGAACTTCAGAAGCTTAGAGATAGATATACAACGTTCTGTTCTGTTATTATTACGATTTAATCTGTTTCGCTATATATCTTAAAGAGCGTCTAGAAGAATAGTAATCGAGCTATTATTATTGCTATTCTTATTTTGCGCAGTTGTTTGTCGTATTAATATAGCACTTCTCGAGTTAAGAAAGTAATTGTTAAAAAATTGCAAATTGTATCTTTTTTTTAAACAAACACTTGTAGATAGTTGCTCTTCAAGTATTATTTGTAGCAGTTTAGTTGTAAAAAAATCTATCAAGTTATTCGAGTCTTAATTGTTAGCGTAATTAACAACACAACAATACTAAGTAAGTCTCTATTCTTTTAATATTGTCGACAAATTCTTGTACTATTTTTGTTTTTGTCTAAGCGCTTTAGAAAGCTTGTATATATATTATAATATAATTACTTCTAGTAATTACAGATTTATCGAGATTGTATATTTAATTCTTAAGTAAATTTTAGATACAATATATTGCTAAATATTACAAACTATTTTCAAGTCGAATCTATTATTTGTAAGATCGAAATTAGCAAACTTAATACTTAAAGAATATCGAAATTTAATTAAAATATTCTTCGACTTTAAGTCTCGATATATTATATTGCAAGAATATAGATATCTAAGCGTATTAAAAATCTGAAAAAATAGATCTATAATTTCTTTTATACCAATAAGACTTTTACTATATAGATTCTTTAAATTTTCGAAAAAAAATATAATATTATTAGAAAGAGCAGAGAATTCTCTCGAAAATTTACAATTTAAACAATATTTTTCTTTTTAACAATTAAATTCTATTTAATTTGCAAGAGTAATTATATTTATATACAAGTTCTCTCTTATAATACAAATCTTTTTGCAAATTTGTGTTAATCAATTTTTTTTTTGTTTTCTGCGCTTCTTGCTCTTTTCTTATTAAGATTTGTAAAATTTCTTGCAAATATATATTACGTCAATACTTATATCAATAACTTTGTTTACTTTTTTGAATAAATTATTTTCGAGTTTTTGTTTACAAATATAGATAGAAAGTTGTCTAAAAATAAGAGTTTAACTAGATTGTGCAATTGTTGTATAACTATCAATCTTAAGTACGTCGAGCAAAGAAAGAGTTGCGCAATTGTCTTTAAGAAACTTTTATATCTTCTTGTTGTATTTAACTTTGTATGTTTTATAGCTAACTAACTCGATCTTAAAGCTTAGTCTCTAAATATAATTTTTATTTTTTTATTTTTTTATTTTTTTTTAGATTTAAAATTTAGATAAAATAATATTGTATTTTTTTTTTACTTAATTGCTATAGCTAACAATTGTTCTATTTTTTAATAAATTTCTCAATATAAGATGCTTTTTGTTATCGATAATATTATTAAAAGTAATATAGAAATACAATCTACTAATATTGTATACATCTCTAAGCTTTAATATAAATTCTATTAACTTATATTTGTTTATTGTATTGTATAATTGTACTAACAATACAAACTAATCTAATATATTAAAGAGATAAGATAGCTCAATCTATTGTTGTAAATACAAATATTCTACAATATAGACTAAAATAAGACTAAAATTTCTTATAGCAATCAGTCTATATATACTAATACATCTATAAAATATAGACAAGTTAAACGTTTTTTCTTTTATATTTTAAGTGTATTCTTTTTCAATTCTAATAATTTAAAGCAAGTTGAAAAAAATCTAAGAATAGAAAGAAAAGCTTACAAAGCTCTTATTAGTAATAACAATTAATTGTACTATTTAATCAAACTTAATTTCGATATCTTTAAGTATTCTAAGCAATACAAGAAACTTTTAAAATACTAATATAGAAAATTCGATATAATAGAGAATACAATACAATCGATATTCTCTCTCCAGTTAAAACGCTAAAAGAAATTTCGTTAATTCTAGCAGAAAAATTGATGCTATTTTGTATTTTACAATAGATTTCTCGAGTTTTAGCAAAAAGTTCTCGAAGATTAATAAAGATATAGATTTAACAACAATATACAACTACTTAAGAAACAAAACAAACAAAGCTAGCTAAACAATTAAATAGAATATTAAAACTACAAACTTCGAAAATACAAATACTTAAAAAAAAAATTTAAGAAAACACAAATACAACTAATATTCAAACAACAAATATTAACAAAGATAGAAATTTTAATATTTAAAGAAATTTAGAAACTTAAATTTGTTAATTATTATAATCTAACTATTTAATACAGTAACAAAAAAGAAAAAACAAAGAAAAAAGAGAAATTAACAAAGTACAGGTTAAGACTGACAGGAAAAAAATTAAAGATTGTCGAATCAAATAATCTAAAGAAAAGAATTAAAAGAGCTATTTAGATTGTATTGTTTCTAAAGAAGATTAAATCTGCGCAAATACAACTAAACAAGCTATAGTACTTAACTAAGAATATCAAACGCAAGCTCGAGTTGTATAGTAGATAACTTTAAAAAAAATACAATAAGTAAAACAAATTCTCTAAAAAAGAGAAGCAATTAGTTAGACTTAAAATCGAATCTACAAAGTATTAGAATCGAAACAAAAAATTAAATAAACTTGCAAAAAATAAATATAAAATATTGTTAAAGTATTATAGAGCAAAAAAAATAGCAAAATTTGCAAAAAAAATACAAAGTTGTTTAACTAAAAAATTTAAAAGAAATTCTCGAGAAAACTGTTTTAATTAAGATAGTATAGAAAGAACTTTGATTTGCAAAAATACAATTAGAGAAGATAAAAGAATCAAAAAAAAGATCGAATTTAAATAAAAAGTACTAAATATACTAAATTTGATATTGCTTACAAGAAGAAAAATAAAACAATATAATATTTTGTTAGAATAAATCGAGCAACAATATCGAGAAATTGCTATTAACTATATTTTTATCTAAAAAAAGAGCAATTAGAATCGATTTAAAAAAGTTAGTTTAAAAATACTCTAAAATTGTTTTGCAACTAAAATATTAAGAATTAATAAATTTTTGAAAACAAATAGTTGTATACAAAAGTAATTAATAATAAAGTTAATTCTTAGTTTAATAGATTTAATAAAAGTATTTAAAAGATACAACAAAAAATAGAGTTTTTGTCGAAAAATAAATATTCTATACAATATATTACAGTTTATAGAAAAGATAACTATTAATTTTAATATTTTGAAATTAAGAAGCAAACAAATATTTAAGATTAAAAATACAATACTTGTTTTTCTTTGCTTTGTTTATTTATTAAAAGTCTTTAAATTTAACAAAAAACAATTAAGTAGATTGTCTAGAAATAGCACAAAACTACTATTAACAACTGATATATACTAATTAAAAAGAAAATATAACTTAAATCTGTTATTAATTCTTTTAACAAGCAAAAAGCAATATAGCAATCTACTAATATATTGTTGCAAAAAAATATACAAATATTAAAGTTATCTAAGAGATTTTATCTTAGCTTTATATAAGAGTTATTGTAACATCTCTAAAGTAAAAAATTTCAAATATACAATTTTTGTAACTTGTAGTTAGAACAAGCGTTAAATATATCTTTAGCTAAACAAGATTATTTTAGAAGCTTCTATATATATGCAATTTACTCTATACGTAAAAATATTGTTTGCTGCACAAAGTCTATATTAAAATAATCTAATATTTTTCTAATCTGCTAATTTAGAATTTTGATTTGCAAAATAAATCAGATATTGTACTACGCAATCTTATATATACTAAAAGCTATCAATTTGCTATATATAAACTTCTCTACTTGTATGTACGCATTTCTTGTTAGACATAGAATAGAAAATTAAACAATAAAGTTAACAGAGTAAAAAATGCTATTATAAGAGAATATAGAAAGAAGAAAGATATTTAGGATTAAAAAAAGCACAGTACAAGCAATCTCGCAATTGTAAGCGCAAGAAAATCTAAATTAATTTAAAATTTGTATTTGCAACACTTACAATTAGATTTAAGAAACAACGCAAATAGCGTAATATTCGAGCACAACACAGAAGAACAAAAGAAAGTACAAGAATACTTTTTTTTAACAGATTAAATTCTTCGAATTATTGAATGTTCTAGATGTCTAAAGTATTGTCGAAATCTTGTTACAAAATACTGTTAAAATATTATTACTACTCTCTACAATTTCGTCTTTTTTTACAATTTATTGCATTCGAAATCTTTTAGCTATCTATTAATTAGAAGTTAAGAAAATTAAATATTGCAAAAAATAAAAATTCGAGTTGTATATTCTTAGTAATTATAAGCAACTTCGATTTACAATTCTCTATATTTTTTGCTTTTTATGTATTGAATATTGCTTTTATTGTTAGAACTAATATAGTTATCTTTAAAATGTTAGAATTTTATAGTTTAGTTTTATAAGATTATTTTAATCGCAATTAAATATTCTACTTATTAGTATAGATAACTATTTATATATCTTTTAATATATAAGTATAAAGTTCTTAGAGAATAAGTTGTCGACAGACTTATTATTTAATTTGCTTTGAAGATTATTTAAGCTTAAGTAGAGTTAGAACTTAATATAATTATTATCTATATTTTAGAAATATATATTTAATGCTAACAGTATAAAATCTGAAATATTATAGCAATAATATATTACTATTTCTCTTTTTTAAAAAAAGATAATTAGTTGTATTGTAATTGATTTTTTGATATTTATAAAACAGTACAAAATTTTAATCGACGCAGCTATTTTTAACTAAAACAAATTTTCTTTCTAGCAAGTACTTCTTAATTAACAATATTTTAGAACTTTCAAACAAAGCTTCGATCTCAATTATATTGTTTTTGAGTATAGCTTCTCGAGAAAACTAAGATATATTGTTAAAAATATCAAAAAATCTGTAAAAGAAATCTCTTTAATAATTATACAAAATTAAGTAGCAATCGAGATTAACTTTAACAACTCTATTATATATATAAGAGTAGAAAAGTCAATCGATATTGTAATATATATCTAGATTATTGTTTTCTAAAGATTGCAAAAAAAATCTTGTTAATAATTTTCGAGATTCTATAGTTTGCATAATTGCGCAAATATTTTTAACTTAATTCGACAACTTATAACAATCTAAATAATAGAACTTAGATAATTAAATATTGCAAAAATTATTATTTATAGCTAGCTTATTAATTAAATCTAAACTCTCGAAAGCTCAATATAGAATATTGTATTTGCAATTAATAGTAAATTGAACAAGATTTATTTTCAATTGCTATAGATATATATTCTAAGTATATACTAGCGTATTTTTTTAAATTTATTTAAGATATTTAACTCTTTGCTATTAAAATACAATAAAATATAAACAATTAAAATAAGCAATATTTTTTTTAGTATATTATAGAGTTTGACTTTTCAACTTTAAAAGAGAAAAATTTATTAATTAACTTATATCTAAATTTGATTTAATTGCTATAAATTTAATTTAAAAACTATAAAATTAAATTGCAAAAATCTAAAAAAATTATATCTTTTAGCAAACTTAAATACAACTTAAGATACTTTATATTCTTAAACAATATATAAAACAAGATTATTGTATACAAAAGAGCAGCAATATTTTTGAGAAACTATAAATATTTAGATTATAACTTAATATTAAAAAAAATACAATTTTCTTTTATTTATATTTCGATATATTAACAATTTTCTATAAATGTAAAAAAATAACAATCTTAAAGCATTTACACTGTATAAATATTTATATAGAAATAGATTATACTTATTATAAGCTGTTAGATAGCTCTAATTAGCAAAAGATAGCAAATTATCTTCTATAGACAATATTAGTAACTCTGAATTTTATACAGTCGAGATACAAGTTTATTTCCAAATATTGTTAAGTATATAAAATAGACAGTTAATTAAACTTAAAAAGCTAATTATAGATTTCTGAAAGAAACTAATATATCTAACGCGTTACTAAATAATATTAATATATTATCTTTTCGAATACTTTTTTTTAGACTAAGAATATATTCTTTTTTGTTGTTTTTTATTTTTTTTATTTATTTTCTTTTGTTTAATAAATTGTATCGAAGATAAATTGTTCAAATACAAAGAAAAATATTGCTATTACTTAGTAATTGAATATTTAATAAATTGTTTTATAGTGCAGCTCTAAGTTTTAGACTAAAATCTATTGTTATATAAAAAATAGAAATATTAAAAAAGTATTTAATTATTTTAATAGAAATTAATAAGCTATTATCTATTAATTAAGATATAATATATTTTAACTACTTCTAGTTGTTTTTTCTTGCGCAAGTATATAATAATATTAATCAAATCAAATATCGAAGAATCTTGCAAATTGTTGTTAGTATAATTGTATAGATATTAAGATAGAGAATTTAATATTATTAATACAAATAGATAGCTTTGTAAATTTAGTTAATCAAAGATTCTTAATTTAAAATACTTTATTAAATTTTCTACTATTTTTCGATCGATTAAGTATAATTTGTTAAGAGTAAGCTTTTCGATAGAAATCTTAATTAAGATACAAAATACTTAATTCTGCTTGCAGAGCAAATTGTTATTAACTTCTTGTTATATATTAATAACAATAGAACATCGTTTCTATTTGTTGCTCTAATTTCTTTAATTATTGTTTAACTTATATTTAAATTAAGTACTTGTACAAAGCAATATTAGTATTAGAATTAAAAAAAAGAATAGAATATAATAGTAAATTATAAGAGAAAAATTAAAATAAATGCTAAGAAATACTACAATAGAATATCGAAAAAAAAGTTAGAAATAGATATTGTTAAAAGAATTAGAACTAAATATTTAAGTCAGAAATAAATATCTTATAAGAGCAAGAACTAAATAAAATAATTAATAATAAAGATTAATAAGAAACAAATTTGTTCGAACAGCTATATACTCTAAGAAAGACATATTTAGAGTTCAAACTATAGATATAATTTACAAGTTTCTTCTATAAGTTTGATATAGCAAAATTTACTATTCTATTGCAATTCTATTTATTATGCTTAAATTACTTATTGCGTTCAAGCTTTAAACTTAATATAAGTAAAGAATTGAGACTTGCAACAAAATGTAGAAAGACAAATTGTTCTTAAAGAAAATAACAGACAATTTAATATAAGAAAATTTAAAAAGAAAAGTAACTTGGGGTTTAAAATTGAGCAAAGCAATACAAGTATCTCGACAAACTATTTGTCTCGAATTCGGAAATCTTAAAAGTATTAGATATAAAACAATATATACTAGAGATACAAAGAATATTGTTAGAAAAGCTTGTTGCTAAAGAAAATTATATAAAAAAACTAATAAAGATATTAGATCTCTCTAAGATAAAATTTGACAAAATAATAAAGAATATAGAAGAGACAATACAAGTATTGCAATATTAAGATCGAAGCACTTTTACAAAGAGAGAACAAAAGCGAGATAGAAATAGACTGATCGCGTCGGATCAGATTATCGAGTTCGGGTCGAGTACTTAACTCGAATCGAATCGAGTCGATTTCAAAAGTTGAAATCGAAAAGTCGATTCGATTCCTAATATTGAAATCGACTATTCGATTCGAATTGCAAACTTGGAATCGAAAATCGACTCAAAAAATCGACTCGAATTTTTAAGACTACTATATTTAGTAAGTTATTTTATTTTTAGTAATAATTTATTTTATTTTTAGTAATAATTAATTAATAATTTAATAGAAATAATTAATCTATTTAATTTAATTAATAAATATAGTAGATTATTTTTATATTATATATTACTATTGTATATTACCTAAAAAATAATAAAAAATCTAAATTCAATATGTTATTTTATACTATTTTTAGTATTCTTGGCGTTTTTGATAGTTTAATTCGATTTCTAATATTGAAATCAAGAATTGAGTCGAGTCAAATCGATTCGATTTTAAAATAATAGAAATCGAATTGGATTTCGAATTGATTCCTAATATTAAAATTGTCGAATCGAGTTAATTTCAAAAGTTGAAACCGAAACCCGATCCGACAATTAGTCTAGATAGAAATAAAGAGTAGATATTTGTTCTACTTTTTCAATTTAAGCGAAGTCAGAAACAGAGCAACAAAATTGTATTATTATTGTTTGCTAAATTGTATACGCAATACTTGTATCTTCTAAGACTTTATAATTTCTTCTCGAGATTTTTACAATTTTCAAATCGATATATTAATTTTTAAATACTATATTGCAAGATTGCAATTGCTATCTGCAATTACTCTAAACAAGTTTTTTCAAAAATAGTAATTAATATTATTAATTTTACTTATTTGTTATTATTGCGCGCAATAAAGCAAAAAACAAACAACAATTGCAAAACAGTAATTATAAAAAGCTTGTTACAAAAATTAGCGCAATACTTGCAAAATCTTTTATTCTTTATAGACAAAAGTATCGCAAATATATATTTTTTAATACTTGTTTAATTGTTGAAAACAAAATATAAAATTTATATTAAAAAAATAACTTTTTTCTTAATTTGCTATTTAAATATATATATAAACAATCGAAATTAAACAAAACTCGAAAACAATATATAAGAGACAAGAAATATTTTCGTATTTACAATTAATAAAATTAACAAGATCGATTTTGTTAACAATAGTATTAATTTTTGCAAAAAAAAAAAAAATTTAAAAAAATTATTAAAATTTAATTTGCTATTTTAATTTTGCTTTAAAAATATATCTTTATTTGTATTAAATATATTTCATATAAATAAAAAATAATAGTTTGCTAACTGCATTTCGAAATCGAGTATATAAATATTTTTCTTCTAATATTTGCAATAATTGTTATAAAAGATCTCGAATAATAGTTGTTAATCTAGATTGTTTTCTTCCGAATCGAAAAAAAATACAAAAGCAATTCTGTTTAATAACAAAGAAAATTAGATAATATTTAAAAACAATACTATAGAAAGTTAAGTAAACATATTTAAGAAAGACACTTTTTTTGTCTATTTAAAAAGATTGCTTTTATAATCTATTATATTTAGACTAATTGTCGGGTCGGATTTTGGTTTCAACTATTGGAATCGACTCGATTTGACAATTTTAATATTAGGAATCGAATCGATTTAATTCGACTTAATTCTCGGTTTTAATATTAGAAATCGAATCGAATTGCTAAGAATTGTTAAGAATTCTAAAAATAGTATAAAATTAGTTTTTTTAAAATTATTTTCTAGATAATGCACAATAGTAATATATAATATAAGAACAATCTACTATATTTATTAATTAAATTAAATAGATTAATTATTTCTATTAAATTATTAATTAATTATTACTAAAAATAATAAAATTTACTAAAAATAGTAGTCTTAACAATTTGAGTCGATTTTTTCGAGTCGAATTTTGATTTTAGCTTTAGAAATCGAATCGAATTGTCGATTTTAACATTAGAAATTAAATCGACAATTTAATTTTAACTTTTGGAATCAATCCAATCCGACGCAATTAGTCTTATTATATTAATTAGAAATATTTGATTTATAACTTTTATATTTTGAGATTAATATTAGAGCTATTAGTTTCTTTTTAATATATAATATATTATTAAAGAATTAACAATTAAGAAGTACTATTTAATATATTCGATTCGAATTAATTGTATAATATTTAAAAAACAAAATATTTTATATATAGACTATAGTTCTTAATAATTTTAATATTTGTTGTTGTTTAATTACAATATAAATAACAAATTTGTTAATAGTTATTCTCTAATATTAGTAATTAGAGCTTATATTATTGTTATAATTGTTGCTTTTTGTATAAAGTATTTTGTTTTATTTTATCTCTTTGCAACAATTAATTGTTTATAGTAGAAAAATAACAAAAAGCAAAAAGTTAGAATTAACAATACAATAACTATAAAGAACAATCGAAAAACAATATTTAATTTTTAAAAATACATTTATTTGTTTGTATCTTTATTTTTGTTTGTTTGTTATAAAAAACGCTAAAATATTAAAATAAAAAGTTTTTATATTTACTTAATAGCAGTTTCTTCAGAATTCTTGTAAGAGACTCGAGATATTTTGTATTTTTAAAAAAAATATAGATAGATAGAATTATATATTCTATTAAGTAAATACAATTAAAGATTTGTATTTATTAATTGTTAACAAGTATTTTAATCTAAATATATACGCAATCTTTCGACAATTATAAGAGACAACAGTTTTGCAAAATTGTAATTATATTAATATTAAGTTGCAACTAATTTGTCTTTTTGTTTTTAATAATTTATATTTACGTATTTTTAATCTAACACAAATAGCAAGTTATTTTTTTGTATTATTTGTTAAAGAATAATATAATATAAAGATAATACTTATATTTTAGAGCAATATAAATTTAGAAATTGTATAAAAGTTTTCGATTATAATACTAATTATAGATCTGCAAATAAGATAAAAGTATTTAAACTTTTTATAAATCTTTTCGAAAGTACTTTTAATTGTAGAAAATATCTCTATATATTTTTAAAAAGTCTAACAATTTATTTTTATTTTTTTATAGTATTGTTATATACAATAAAGATTCGAATTTAATAAACAACATTTTTATTATAATATTTTGTAAAATTTGTTGTATATATTTGCAAAATATTTTTAATCTAAAACTTAAGATCTAACTTCTATTAGCAAGTATTTTTTTTTAAGAATAGTTAATTTTTTTATTTTTAAAATAAAAATCTACAATCTACTATTTGTTTTTGTTTTTTGTAAAAAAAAATTGTATTACTTTCAGACAATATCTTTTATATAGACAAATTACAAAATACTTAAGATTAAAATATAACAATTTCTTTTCTAAATAGAGATCTCGAAATACAGCAGATTAAGATATTAGCGCAAAAATATAGTTTTCGAAATTTAAGTACAAGCAATTCTTCGATTAAAAGAAATCGAGCAATATTGTAATATTTTTTTTGTTAAATTAATACAAATTATAGAGAAGTTTTTTATAATAGATTTTGTCGAGAGAAATCTTAATTAAACTGCAAAATATTCGACTCTTCTCTTAAAAGATCTATAGATTGTTAGATAACAAATTGTCTATAATAAAGTATATTTAGACTTTGAAATGTCTTCCAGTTAAAGAATATCTACGAATAACTATTAGTCGAATGTCAAACTAAGTTATATATAGAGTCGATAGTATTTACAAGAGATACACGAAAGACGCAGATACAATATTCTTTCTTCTTCAATCTCTTCTCTTTGTCGCAATATAGTTCTTACTTTTCTAAACTATTTGTTCTTTCTTGTTTATCCTGGTAGCTTCTCTTTTTCCAAAGCTATTACAATATTAATTTCTCTTATTTCTTCTCTCTAGTCTTGTATATACTTTGTTCTTATATTTATTTCGAATTTCGTATTTTGAATTCCACAAACAACTGTCTCTTATCTTGCTTTAAATATCTTTCAGTTTTAAATACTCTTTAGTTTTAAATACTTTTTAGTTTTAAATACTTTTTAAATTTGAATATTCTTTAGTTTTAAATATCTTTCAAGTTTGAATACTCTTTAGTTTTGAATATTTTTTAGTTTTTAATACTCTTGTTTAATATTAACTTCTTTATTACTAATTTAGTATTAACTATCTGTCTTTAATAAAGATATTAAAATCGAAAACAAAAATATTATAAGATAAATTAGATATTATTAATTTTAAGATAAACTTGTTTATTTTACTTATATATTGTTAGAATTTTCAATCTTTTAAAGCAGAGATAGATATATCTCTAAATTATATTATTGTTGCAAACAACAATATTGTTCTTTTGCTCTTTATATATTCTGCAATCTATCTAGTTCGATTTTTTAGATTTTATTAAGTACTAATATAAAAGTATTTTTTATTTCTTATATTTGTAGAACAATATTGCTTCTTTAAATTGTAAATTGTTGCGCAAATATATTTTTAATTAATCTATTTTGTTATTAATATTTTTTGTATTAGTTTTAGAATATTAATTGCAAAAAAATTAAATATTTAAGCAAATTATTTATTGCTAATTAATATAATATTAGTCTATTTTAAATTTTATCTTAGTTTTATTTGCAACTTATTAAATATTTTACTAATTATATATTGTATCTTTTATATATCTATAGAAATTATATCTATTCTTTTAGAATTATTTTATATTCTAATTTATACAATTAGCAAATCGAACTTTAATATAAATTAGTTATAGTAGATATTTAAACTAATTGTAAGTATTACTGTATTTAATAAAAGTATTTTTCTAATACTCTTTACAAACAATTGTATATATAGTTTTGTTACTTATTTTATTGTTGCGTGTATTTCGACTACTATTGTATAAAGTCTTTCTTTGTTGTTATTAAATATTAGCAATTGTTGTTGCTTATACTCTTTAAAGATATATTTTTTTTAGTCGAAACTTTCTTGCATTTATTTGCTTATCTTTAGTTGTATATTTGCAATTATATTTGTTTTAAAAAGTATTACTATTCTATATTAAAATATTATTATTAGTTAAAACTACTTGCAAGTCTTAATTACAAGACAGAATTATATTGTTCGAATAACTATCTTTTTTGCTAAATCTTAAAAAGTTAAAGTCGAACAATATATTAATATATAAATTTTGTCAATTAATTCTTTTGCTTTTCTGCAAAATTATCTATTTATTATTGTTTTATAAAGAGATAAACAATTAATCTGTCTCGAGATCTTAATAGAGTTACAAAACAACTTTACGCAAAAACTTCTAAATTGTGTCGATAACTATTAGAAAAACAATAAATTACAAATAAAGTTGTACAACAAATTTAAAAGAAAAATCTTGAATTTTGCAAAAAACCATTTTAGTTAATCTAAACTATTCGATTTTTAAACTATATTTGTTAGTAGATTTTACAATTTAATTGCTTTTGTTAACAAATATAATAAAGTAATTATAATTGCTAGCAACTTTAATATTGCAATATAATTGCTATTGTTAAAGAAATTAATATAAGAATTTAACTATACTAAGATGCAAACGCGTAATATTTATTTACTATAACAATTACAAAATCTTGATTTGTCTATCTCTTATTTCTTTAACGTTAATATTCTTTAACTTTAGCAAATAACAAATATTCGACAAACAATCTACTTAATAGAGCGCTAAAAAAGAATATCTTAAACTATAACTATATAAGTGTATAAGCGTTCTCGAGATTTACAAGACTTAGACTAACTAAGTTGTGCTAGATACTATATGTCTCGATCTTTTTCGCCAATGCGCGCTTAGATCTAGATTCTTAATATTTGGAAAAACACTAACGTATTGTCTATTATAGCAGAGAGATAGATCTTTCTAGCTTGCTACGTAATCAAGTTGATTCGAAAACTAATTATAGAATAGAAAGAACTTTAATTACAAGTTTGTAAACAATCTTTTAAGAAGAACTTCGAACTAACATTGCTTGCAATTTTAATAGATAAGATTGTTTGCAATAAAATACAAGATCTAATCAAATTATATCTTCAAGAGAGTACAAAATTATTAGAACTCAACTATTAGTTTGCAAAAAGATAACAATATTTGTGATTTTCTATTTAAAGATTTAAAAGTATTTCGTAGCAATTAAACTTATTAGATATAGTCTCTTATTAAATTAGAAATTTCGTACTATATAGAAAACAATTAAATATCAAAAGCTTTGTATCGATAAAATAATATTTAGAATTATTAGCATTTTTTGTATCTATTATTAAAGCTAAGTTGTTCTATTTACTTTATAGAAATAATCTATATATAATATATATTTATTTTTTATTATTCAAGTATTTATTTTTGATTTGCAAAGCTTAGAGCAAGATATATTATAAAAAAAAATTGTATTTTTTTATCTTTTACTTTATTTTTAAGCTTTCCAAAATATTTAGCAACAAAAGATCTATTATTTAAATTTAAAATTATTAGATAAAACTTAAAAGTAACAAGACTAATAATAAAGTAGCAATAGAATATATTAGTTCAAATATTTTAATAATATTGTCTTCTTTTTCGATTTTCGAAAATTGCAAAAAGATAAGTAATTCTATAAAATTACAATTTCTTAAATTTAATTATAAGAAGAATAATATTACAATTTTAAGAATATCGAAAGACAAAAAATTTGTTAACATATTTTCTAATTAATTTTATTATTATTTTATAATAATTAAGTAGATTAAATCTATAATTATTGAAGTTAACAATATAGATAGTTAAAAATAAGTAATTATTAAATAGATAAAAAAATTCGAGAGTTCTATCTATTAGACATTGTTGTTTATCTATAATTAGATTGTTAATATTAAAGATATATATATCGAAAATAATAATATTGTTTTTGTTTATAAGCAAATAGATATATTGTTGCAATATATAACAAATATTTTGCAAGATTATATATTAAAAGTCTTTTAAATTGCAATAATCTATTAAGAGATAAGCGTTAATATTAATTAATTTAAAGTTTATTATATTTACAAACAACAAATAATAAGTAATCTTCTCTATATATATAAAGAGTTTAATCTAACTAATAATATACTTAATTGCAGCACAATTCTATTTAATCTTAACAATAAAAATAAAAATTAATAAGTTTTAGAAAAAGATTAGATATAAACAACTACTAATATATTAAACAAATATCGACAACTCTTTTATCGAAAAAAGATATTTTAATTCAAATAACAAACCCAATAATATTAGAAATCTCGAAACTATTATAATAAAGCTAATAAAGTCTACAATATATATTCTAGATTCTTAATTACAAAGCTGAAGAACTTAGACAAGTAGAAAAATAGTCTTAAAATAGAAAACTTTTTGACAATAACGCAGCACAAATTCTTACAAGAGCTAAAACAGATAATTTTTTTAATTAATTCAAATCTAGAGATATATTCTAATACAAACAAGCATAACTTTCTGTCTCAAAAGTCTCTCGAAATATATCTTGCGTCTTATATATTTTGCGCTTTAAGAGCGACTAGACTAGATAACTGGAATATCTTGTCTATACTGTAGAGATTTTAGAAATAATATTGGTAAATAATATTATTTTGCAAATAATAAAATATTGCTTGAACATTTAAAGTATTTGTTATATATCACAAATGCATATAACGTGAAAACAGACACCAAAAAAAACTGTACCATGAAAGATGGCAACGTAAAAGATAATACCGTGAAAGATGGCAACGTAAAAGATAATACCGTGAAATATAGCACCGGAAAAGATGGTACCATGAAAGATGGCACCGGAAAAGACGGTACCGTAAGAGATAACACCGGAAAAGACGATATCGTGAGAGATGGCACCAGAAAAGACGATATCGTAAAAACAGGCACCATAAAAGGTGATACCGTAAAAGCTGGCACCATGGAAGCTGGTACTGTGAAAGCCGACACCATAAAAGGTGATACCGTAAAAGCTGGCACCATGGAAGCTGGTACTGTGAAAGCCGACACCATAAAAGCCGGCACCGTGGAAGCAGGTACCGTGAAAGATGGCATCGGAAAAGACGGTACCGTCAATGCAGGTAGTGTAAGAGGCGATACCGTGAGGCAGGCGAGGCGGTAAGTAGATACTTAGGAGCCAAATATAGATGCTAGAGGGGGGTAATAATTAGATGCTTGGGAGCCAATTGTGGAGCTGAAAGGGGCTTAAAAAAGCGGCAGGAAATTCAGAAATGCATTGATATTTTTCCACCGTCTTCTCGCTCAGATCTTGCAAATTAATTGAAAAGCTTATCTACTAAGTTACAGCATATAATAACTCTGACCTCCAAGCTAATTATTTTTAGCTTTTTCAATAACTTCGATTACTCTAATATCAAAGTTTTCTTTGGAACGACTAAAATCGAAATTCTTGTTTATCGAATAATTCTTGCACATTAAAGTTCTTATATTTACAACAAACTCTTAAAAAATTTGAAGAGCAAACTTCTTCAAGTTAGTTAATCTGTTTAAAGCGCATATTTATTTTAAAGAATTTTTCAATATATATATAAGAAGACGTATTCTTTGTAGTTTGCAAAAAGTCTTTGCGATATAGATAAATCTTTAAATTGAGATATATCGAAAGATACTAAAAGTACTTTTTAGAAAACAAGTCAAAGTTATTTAAATACTTAATTGTAGCTCTTATTGTATATATTTTTAAATAAACAACTTAAAAGCGCTTGCTCTTAAATAATTTAGATCTCAACTACACTATTTAATCAATAAACTTATTAATTGTATTCAAAATATATACGAGTCTTAAAATAATTTTGCAAGACAATTGATTATTACAGAAGTAGTAAAATTCTATATATAAACTTCAGATTTAACAGAAGCTCTTTAGAAGACTACTCGAAAGATTTTAGAATTTGCAATAAATCTAATAAAGATATTGAGAAATTTGTGTTAGCAACAAGAAGATTGAGAATTTCAAAATCTTTTTATAACATAAAAGGAAAAGGCGATTACATTGTTATCTTATCGAGAACATAAAATACTTCGAACGCTCAAGAGAACAAAAATTATTTTGTCTAAGTCAATACTATCAAGAGCGTCTTCTCTTGTCTCGCACATTTAATCTTTATGCTCGTAATTTTAGTTACGAGCTTGATACAAATCTAAGATAGATTTTTTGTCAACCTAATTGTAATTTTTTGAAGACCTTATAACCAACTACACATTGAAGGGAGCTCGAGCATGCGAATTGGCCAGCGAAAATTTGAGTCACACGAGACAAGAATTCTCTAGAATGGCGTACGACTTGTCCAAGCTTGGTTTACGCAAGCGCTCGCTAGGAACGCCAGAAATGGAGGGGGTGCCAGAATTGGAGGCTGCTAGAGTTGGAGAGGCTGCCAGAATTGGAGGGTGCCAGAACTGGAGGGTGCCAGAATTGAAGAACGCCAGAATTGGAGAGGGTGCTCGTATTGGCGAAAGGTGTCAATTCTGGAGCAAGGTAAAAATCTGAGCTTTAGCTTTTCTCATACAAATATTTTTAACATCGGATTTGCTCTCAATCTCTTAGCGTAAGTCAAAGACTTTGATTCGCATATCTTGTCTGCGTTTGCAAAAGCGTTAATCAAATAATTATACTTCGATTAAGTAGCTTTAATCGTGCGACTTATAGGAAAATGTTTTGTCAAAAATTATTTGAGCACATTCGTAAGATCTAGCTATCTAGTGAAGAATATCAATCGTTAACAATAGTCTTAAGAGACCAAACTCGACATTACAATTGTGTTAATAGAAGTACAACTAATTACGAATGCTAATAATTCGTATACTTGACAAATGCTATCAAAGAAAGAGCATCTATTCAAGAAACATCTAAGCAAGCATTCGATCGAGACTTACAAAAAATTGTGTCGAGAAGTTGATATATTATTTGAAACTATTTTGGCACTTAAATTAAGCAACGCTGCCAAGAGTAAAGTGCTTGAGAAGAGACAAAAGACTCTAAATAAGATTCTAGAAAACAGACTCGCTTGCGACGCTTTTGTAAGCTACGTTATTGGTAGAATATTGAGAAAATCCTATAATACAGAACTATCCCAGCGAATATGTAGGTTAGTTCTGACAAGCAGAATTGAGACAAGAATGTTGTAGGTATTATAACATCAATAGAGTTTTACCAGATTGCAATAGATAGTAGCTACGCAAGACGCAAGCTTGTTATCGCTTAAGACAAGCTAAGCAATTGAAGTTTGCGCAACAAGTCGCTTTTGAGCTCTTAAGCAAAACTTAAAGAGATTTCGAAAGTTGAAGAGATGTTCGACAAAATTCTTCGAACAAGCAAACTCTTCGACAACGTAGTTACAAGCTTTGATATATTTAATAAATCGATCGACGTAGTTGCGTTTGACAAGAATTTCTCAAAGATTTGTTGCAAATAGAAATATAACAAAAATACAATAACTTTTGTATAATTAATATTTACAAAAACTCAACTTTAATTTAATAACGTTTAGTATATTTGTAGTTTATAAGTAGACAAATCGATAATTATTATAGATTTAATTAAGCTAATTAGTAGATAAATTCTTAATTAATATTTTTTGTTATCAAAAAATACTTTTTGAATAGTTTGTTAATATTTTAAGATATAATTAATAGTTTATAATAATAAACTTGAAATTTAGTAACAAAATTTATATAAGAATTAACTATTATTAGTCTACAATAAAAACAATAGAAACAGAATATTTCTTTTCTATAATTAATCGAGATCGAAATTAAAAGAGAATCGACAATAATATAAGTTTTCTTTTAACAAATATAGAAATAGAATTTGCAAAAATAGTTAAAGATATAAATTAAAACAAAAAAGATATTTAATATCTAATCTTTTTTCTAGAATATTGTGTTAACAATATCTATAAAAAATTTGAAAGCAGTTGCATTTAAAGAATCTGCCTTAACTTTACTATTAATATAAGAAGTATAAATAGATAATAGAAATATATAAAGAGTATTTAGCAAATAATTCGAAGCGTTAGAAATAATAGAGACTTCGCAGATTGTCTTAGAAACTAAAAAGTTCGAAGTAGTATTTTTGACAATAATATCTATCTTGTAGATACAAATAATTGTTTTTAAGATATTTAACTATTGTTAATTGTAAAAAAACCAAGAGTATCTAACTAATTGTTCGAACTTGTAGTACTAAAACTATAGATAATATAGCTTAGTTCTATTTAATTGCAAATTGCAAAAATACTTACAAATAAATAAAAAGATATTTTATACAAACAAGTATTCGAAACAAGATAACAAAATAAGTAAAAATAAATTAAAAGAGCAACTATACAATATAGTTTTATATAAAACTATAAAGCTTATTAAGTCTATATTGCAAAATTATATTTGCTAATCTATTATAATTAAATACTATTCTTGCTTAATTTAAAAGAAAAAGACGTCGACATATTTATCTTGAGCAAATATATATACTAAGCGAATATATATAAAGTTGTTAAAATAGTTTTACTAACTTAAAATGCAGTTACTATTCAAATAAAAATTCTATTCTCTAATTTCGAATATATATTTGCTTCGCAAATCTAAAGATTTTGTACACTTTTATATTTATATATATTTGCTCGATCGATCTATACTCTACAATATTATAGTAGACTTGTGTTATCTTTTATATTGCTTAACTTAAATAAATTGTTTATTAAGTTTAATACTTCTCTTTCTAGAATATTTGCAAGATTAAGAAGTCTTAATTTATCTAAAGATTATTTTTTGTATCAATTCTTGTATCTAACTTTTAATAAATATTACACAAACAATCTTAAAGTACAATAACAACAATTAGTTAAAAAAAGATAATAAAATTATTGTTAAGTATGTCGACTTTCTTTATAATAAGATAATACAATATCGCAATTAATAATAAGTTTCGATCGATTATTCTTAAAGATAGAAATTGTTAGTATTGTATATATTAAACAACTTTAATTTATTCGAAAGTTAAGAATGTTATTTTAAGACGTCTATCGAGATCGACAAAGTTATTAAAGATTAGACTGATTGTTCGGTTCTAATAGTTGGAATCGAATTGCATAAATTATGAAAATACTAACTATATTAGATTAAAACTTGGCCTAATTAGGTATAACTTTCGGGTCGGGTTATAGATTTCGGGGAAAAACCGACCCGAACGATTAGTCTATTGAAGATTCGATAGATTACTAAAGATATAAAATGCAGCTTCGAGAGCGCTCAACTCTAACTTATAGTAAAGACTAAGATAAAAGTATTATAAAGATAAGATTGAGCGAGAGAAATATTTTGAAAATCTCTAGATACAAACTTCTTCGATATAAGATGCGAGTGCGCCTGCTTCTCGCTAACGCACTAAGATATAAAAGACGTAAGATATAATAGACTTGTATTACTATATTCTAACTATATAAGATAGATAGTAGTAGAACTAATTGTTTAAAAACAACAAGAAACAAGCTTTCTTTCTTTCTAATACTTGCTATAATATACAAGTCTATTTTTTGCTATCTAATTAAAAAGAGATATTGTGCTATTTAGAGTTTTTATAGATACTTGAAATTACGTGCTTTGCTATATTCTAAGATACTAGTATATCGAAAATATTATAATATTATAGTTATCTTTTCTTTTAAAGTATTGATTCTTAATAATATAAAAAGCTATATTAGTTTTATTAAGACAAAAACGTCTACTAAATATTAGTATTGCAAGAGTTTGTTAAAAATCTTTTTAAATTTTTTGAAAATTAAAAAAAAAAGAATCTTTTGTTTAATAGAAATAAATTTATACTTTAATTTAATACAATTTATAAAATAATATAATAACAACAATAATAATTTATAATATATTATTGTTTTATTGTTTGTTGTTGTCAAAATTCTAAATAGAATTTAAAATAAAATTAGTATTGTGCAAATACTAGATAAATTATAAATATAAACATTATTGTTTCTCTTTTCTTTTTTTTCTTTCTTTTTATATTTTTCTTAATTGTAGTTACTTTATTGCTATAAGTAAACTATTGCAAAAACAACAATATATAAAGCTTATATATATAGTACAAATCTCAAATTAATATATATATATTTTCTTTTTTTTTCTGTTTTTTTGACTATATTTTCTAAGAAATTAAGAAAATAGAAGAATAAATAATTTTATTATTTTATTATTTGTAAAATTGACAAATTACAATTTGTAATAATCTTTTATATATAATTTGTATAGACAAATATATGTATATTTGCAAAAAAAGAAATATTTGTATTTGTTGCAGAATTTTTTACTACAAATTAAATTGCTATATTGCAATAAATTTTGTTTGCATTTATAATATAATAGTTGCTAATATTTATTAGTTTGTTAAATATTTTCGAGATAATATAAAAAAATTTGTTATTAATTATTTGTAACAGGATAGAATCTAAATCAATTGCGTCAAAAGTATCTACGAGGTATTCGCGCGTTGCAAACACTCGCGAGAAGTAATATATATAGAGGTGACAGACTACTAGGTTACAGTTATCTCTTCTTCTAGAAATCTCGTCCCGAGATTTAGGGTAATTCCTAGGGTTATTTCAAGGTTGTTTCAGGGTTAACCTAGGGTCACGCCAGGGTTACCGAAAAATTCCTGGTGTGTTGCGCACTCAGAGGCCTTATTGGCATGGTGCTTGCTTAGAGGTCGTCGCAACGACATGGCAATTTGGGCGCGTATTATGTTGTCTTTACGACAATACACTTACGCCTATTCTAGCATATCTACGTGCGACGACGTAACATGCGACACAAACTACTAGGCTTCTTCAAGACATACAACGTCAAATTTGCGTTCACGATCGACTAATTAATAATTACAAAAGAAATTAATCTTAAGACTCAAATATAGGACGTCGCGTCGAGTCGAAACACAAGCGCAAACACTATTGTAATAGAATAGAATTTAAATCAATTGCGCCAAAAGCACTTGCGAGATATTTGCGCGTTGCAAACACTCGCGGGAAGTAATATATATAGAGGTAATAGACTATTGGGTTACATTATTGCAAGAAACTTAAAATAAAAAATACAATTTTTAGATATATAAAATATATACAAAAAAATATAGTTTATACAATAAAAAACTAACAATATAATAAAAAATTTACTTTATTAATAACAAATTAAACTTAATTTTATATTTAATAATTTAAACAATATTTAATTTTTATTTAAAATTATTAGATTAAATTTAAACAAAAGTTTGCAAAAATAAAAATAATTTAAAATAAATTTTTTATTAAAATACAACAACTAATTAATTTACTTTTTTAAAAAATATTAAAAATAAATATTTTTGTCTATTTTTTAATATCTTATTAATATATATTTAGAATTTAAAACAAAATAAAAACAAAAACAAAAATAAATTATTAATAGAATTAAAAAAAATAGAATTAAAACAAATTGTTTCTAAATTTATTATTAATCTAAATAAAACAAATTCGAAAAAAAAAATTGCAAAATTTTATAATTTTGCAATAAGATCTTTTAGTAATTTTGAGTTATTAACAAGATTATTAAATAAAAATATAATAAATTTTTATTTTAATTTTGCTTGCGTTTTGCTTATTTATATATTTTTTAAAAAATAGAAAATATAAAAATATATATAAGCAATAAAAGTAAATCTATAATAGAAATAGAAAAAACTGTATAAAATAGATTTTCTATAGTTTGTTTTTCTTAAAATAATATAAATATTTTAAACAATTCGAAAAAATTTAACAATTTATTTTTAAATAAATTCGAAAATTTTCTCTAGTTGTTTGAAAATAAGTTTAATAAAATGTTAAAAATTTGTCAAGTTATTATAATATATTGTAAACTAATTAATAATAATAAGATAGTTATGTTTTTAAATTATATTTTGAGTATTTATATTAAAAAAAAAATTCTATTATTTCTAATATTTTATATAATAGAATAAAAAAATCTTTTTTTGTAACTTTTATACAATAATAATGCAATAACAATTGCGCAATATTCTATTAAATAGATTATTATTAATATAATTGCTATTGTTGCAATATATATTATACTATTTTTTTTTGTTTTTATTTGCTATATATTTGTTTTTTAAAGTTTTTAATAATTTATCGATATTATTTAGAAACTCTTTTTTTAGCTATTAATTATATTTTTTGTTTTAATTTATCTATTTAATTTTATACTATATTTGTCTCTTTAACTTAGTCTTATCTAGAATTTTTCTAATTTTTTATTAAATTTTGTTGTTAACAAGTTTCAAAGTTTGCAATATTTGTTTTGTCTATTTATTGTTAGCGCAATACAAATATAGTTTTAGAAATAAAATATAAAAAGTATTATAAATTTGATAAATATTAAATAGAATAAAACAATAAATTTGTATTTTAAATTTGTTTTTAATTCTCAATAATTTAAAATATTTGTACAATATTTTTTTGCTAAATTTTTTTAATTTTAGATTTCTAATTAAGAGTATAATTAATTTTTCTATAGCAAAACTTTTTAATTTATATTTTTTATTATAGTATTTAATTATTGTATAACAATATTTTTAAGATATTTTACTAAAACTTTTTTTAAATTATAAAACTATTTTATATATTTCTATATTAACAATATTTTTTTTTTAATAAAATTGTTTTTAACTTTATAGTAGATTTTCGAATAGTAATAATATATTAAATAAAACAACAAAATTTTAATTAAAATATAATAATTATTGTTGTAGACAAATTCTATTATTAATAATAGATTTGTTTATTTTGTCTATTTAGTACTAGTATAAATACAAAAATAGTATTTAAGAATTTAATTTTGTTGCTCGATTAAATTATTTGTTTAAAAATAGAAAACAATATTTAATTGTTTTCTAATTTATATATAGAAATATATAGCAAATTAGAAGATACTAGTAAAGATAGATTTTTTGTTGCTTATTATATTAGCTAATATTTCGAAATATAAAATAATTTTATTAAAAAATATTTTTGCTAATTTTGCAATATTAATTCTTGTAATTACAAATATATATCTAATTATTTTTGTATAGCAATCGACTATTATAAAAATCGAGTTATATATAATTTTATAATATTTGTTTAACAAAAAACTTGTTATAAAGTTTATAATAATTTTTTTATAACTTTTTCGTTACAAATAAGAATTAAAGCTTATTATACAACTTATAATAAGAAATTTTAATATATTAACAAATATTGTATATTTTAATACATATTTTTATTTGCTTAACGCAAACAAGTTAGAAATACTTTTACTAAAATAAATTTAGAGTTTTTTTAATTTTAAAATATTTTGTTAAAAAATTGTTATAATTCTTGCAATTTTTTTTTTTTTTAATAATTGTATTTTCTAAGATATAAAATAGTTTATTATATTTAATAAGATTTTTTTAATTTAGAGTTTATAATTTTTGTTTACAATAAAACAATATTTCGATTTTAATTGAAATTTTTTCGACTTAAATATTTTTAGTCTAAAAATTCTTTATTAAGAATTTTGTTAATTTTTAAGATTTTTTATACAATTTTGTTAATATATTTTTAATTATTTTTCTTAAAATAAACAATCTATATATTAGTTAATTAAAATATAGATACTAGTTTTTTAAAAACTTCTTTTCTACTTTATAATTGCAAAATTTTTATATTATTAGTAAGTATTTTTGCTAGTTGTAATACAAAAATTAGATTATTTGATATTTTTTATTTGTTTTGTATTAACAACTTTCTATCAAATAATAGTATTAAGTTATTTTAAAATATAAGAGCTAGATTATTTAACGCTTTTTATTTGCTTTATATTAGCAAGTTTTTGTTAAACAATAGTATTAGTTTGTTTTGCAATATTAATAGCAATTTTGTATTTAATAACAAGATTTCTTTATAATCGAAATATCTTAACAATTTTTTTGTTAAATTTTTTTTATTTAAACAATAGAAAATTTCAAAGTTATAGATAATTAATTTAAGTATTTAGCAAACTTATTTTAAGTTTAGCTTCTTTTAATTTATAAACTCTTTAAAATTATTGTAATTCGACCATATTTTAATAGAGTAAATATTGTTTTTTAGATAATATTTTTACTATTTAAAAGAAATTATAATAATTAGCAATTTCTAATTATATATTTTATAATTTTGCTTTGTTAAAATAATTTTTTGCAATTAGAATATTATCGAATATTAATTTTTGTTATTATTTTGTTAATTTAGAATACTCGCAATTGCAAAGTTAGATATATTAGTCTTTATTTTAATTTTCTTATTTAAATTGTAGTAATAAAATAGTAAAGTCGATATAAAGATATTGCAAAACTAATAAAATATTTGTTTTACTTTATTTAATTAAACAAAAAAATGAAATTTTTTGCTATTCTTACTTTCTTTTAATAGATCAATAAAAAAAATAGTTTTTTTCAAATAATAATATATAAAATATCTATAAAAATTTATAAAGTTTAAAAATATTTAAAGTTTGCAATAAGTTTTCGATTTAAATTATTTTTAAATTATTTTATTTTTTTTTAAATTTATCTATATATCTTTTAAGAATATAACAAAGTTTAGAAATTTAATTTTTATAATATTAAATTTATAATTTTCTAAATTAATATATAGCAAATATTTGCAAAAATATTTTAGTATTTGTCTAATATAATATTAGTACTTTGCTAAATTATTACTATATATAAATATATTATTTACATAGATTATACAAATTATATTAATTAGCTTTTGCAATATCTTATTAATATAAATCTAAAAAATTGCAAACATATTTTTTAATTCAAATAATATAATCTAATACTTAAAATATCTATAGTATATACAAAATATTGTTTTTTATTTATTATTGCATTTAATACAAATACAATAGTAGATATTCTTTAGATTTGAAATAATAAAGCGCTTTGTTTTGTATAGACAATCTAGCATTTCTATAATTAGAAACAATAGATAATAATTTTTAATAATAATTGTATTTAAACCTCTATAGTCGATATATAAATATAATCTATTGTTCGATTTTAATACAAACAAAATAGAAATATCTATAGATAAAATTGAATTTTTAATTAAATTTTTTGCTAATATATTATCGAAATATTGTCGAAGTATTGTTAGTTTATTCTGTAAAAAATTATAAAGAAATATAAATAATAACTTTTACTATTTTGAAATTTAATAATATAGGTTTCTTTTCTTAATTCTAGTAAAATTTTAGCTAATTTATTATTATAGATATCTTTTAGATCTTTTAATTTTTTAAAAATTTTAGATTTTGCTAATTTTTTGTCTAATATTTTTGTAATATTAGCGCAAACAATTGTATAAACTATATTATACTTAACAAAATTTAAAACAAATTGTTTAAAATTAATTATTTTTAATTTTCTATTTGCAATCTTAAATTATTAGCTTTGTATCTTCGAATTAATTAATACATCTTGCTTAAATAGTATTAATATATCTAATATAGAATTAGAATTTATATATTCTATTAAACAAAATAAAATAGTATATTTTCGATATTAATTCTATAAATTAATTAAATAGTAAGTTAACTTATAGATATTGTAACAAAAACAATTATTGCTATTAGAAAAATTCGATATCGATAAGATAGTGTTACGGTTCTAGGCTAAGCAGACTTCGTTCTTCGATTACTCTCTAGATCTTTGCTCTCTAGTCTCGAGTATACTACGAGTAACGTCTAGCGTCTTGATACTTATAGTACTTATATCTATTTTTTGTATATAATTAGTTCTGTATAGCTAGTATTCTTGTTAATCAACTATATATTAGCTATCAAAGCTCTAATTCTAACATAATATTAATTATTTTTTTAGACACAACTTTGCGAATCGTACTTTAAAAATATTTATATTTGTTACTTTTTTTGTTTTGCAAAACAAGTTCTAGATACAAAACTACTAAAATAGATATTTTGCGAAACATAATTAAGTTGCGACAATAGACATCTTTTGATTAACATATAACTTAACAATATTTGATTTTGTTAATTTTCTAGTAAATTTGCTAAAATAAATAAACGACAAATTGTTCTAATTACAATTCAATAAATTTGCTAGAATAAAATCAATAAATTTGCTAAAATAAAGAGACAACAAATTGTTCTAATTTCGACTTAGTAAATTTGCTAGAATAAAATCAATCAATCTGCTAGAATAAAATTAGCAAATCTATTAGAACGACAATGTTACGAGCTTACTAAAGCTATATTAGTAATTTAGGTTCTACGTCTTCGAGGCAAACTTGTTGTTATACTTAACATACTTAAGAAGCGAGCAATCTAAGTATAATGTTTAACATGTTTGACAAACAAATATTGCGAACAACTATGTTTGCTATATTCGATAAACAAACAAAACAAACAATTAGTATTTTCTTAATATATAGAAATTAAGACACAACTCTCTTATAAAGTGTGTTTAACTTATTATAGATTTTTACTTATTGTTACTCTAATTTATTAAATCTTATTTAAGATTTATTAAATATAGAAATTGTTTATAGTTGCAAACTCTTGTTATTAAGTAATTGCTTACATTGTCTAAAGATATCTACAAATCTTTTCGATAACACAATTTACTTTAATATTTTCGAAGAAAATACTAGCGTAACATTTTAAATACTTCAAGAATATTTATATTAGATTAACGCGTTTTTATCTTAAGCACTAGCTTATTAACATTACGTCGATTATCAATTATAAGAGACAACAAAATTAAAATTAATAAAATTAAAATTTATTATAAAGATTGTATCGATTTAAAGAACTAACTTATATAAATAAATATTTACTTTATCTTCTATTTTGTTTTAGCAAACTAAAAGACAATTTTTGTATCAATATTTCTTAAAGAGAGAGCTTAACATTAATTCAAACTAAATTTACAAAAATATTTAAAAAATAATAGTAAAAATTCTTGTATAATATTTATAAATTTCAACAACTTTAAAAGAAAACTTCGAAGAATCTTTAAAACATTTAATAAGAAACAAATTGCAGAAAATAATAATTTAATATTTAATTTAACAAATCTTTGCAACAAACTACGCAACTAAATTTTAAAAATATATCAATTTAATTAAATAAAACAATGTCGCACTTATAATAATATTTCGACGAAATCTTAAAAACAATTTAAAAGACAAAATTATATATAACAAGAAAATTCTTAACAATATATTTAATCTTATCGAAGTAATTATCGATTTTAACAACAAACTATATAAAAGAGCTATAAAAAAATATAATTAATTTTAAAAAAAAGCAAGAATCTTCTTTAAATTAATGATTAAATATTAGCAAAAAAAAATTGTTTTAATTAGAAGTATAGTAATCTTAATTATCGCAAGTTTGCATCTATAAAACTAGATTTTACTTAACAATATAAAGAGAAAAACTTAAAAAAAAAGCAAAATAACAAATTTTAAAAAACGTATTATTTATATAGCAAATTAAGTTACTTCGCAAAAGATTACTAATTACGAAATTTAATAAATTGTTAACAAATCAATATTATATTAAGAAAGATATTTAATAGCTAAAACGATATTAAGAAGCAAATTAATACAAAGACAAATACTCTTAAAACTAAATTAAACAATAATTACTATTTAGTAGAAAACTTAAATTAATTATAAAAAGTTCTAAATAAAATATTATTAAACAAGACATTTGTATTTACGCAAGAAATTAATTAAATACTTAATAAAATTATAAGAGCAAAACAATTAAGAACGTTATATTTTTACTTAGCAACAAACTTAAACAATAAATATAATTAAAAGAACTTTTACAAATATTTAAACAATATTACGAAATATTTTAAGACTTTAACTAGTTTATCGAAGAAACAACAAATAAATTAAATTGTAAATAAATGCAAAAAAGCGCTAAAAAACAATACTACTGAAAAAAAGAATATTTTTAATAAAATTAAACAACAACTAAGCAATGTAAATTTATTTAAACAAAAAAGAAAAAAAGCAAAAAAATATACAATACTTAATGACATAAAATACTATAACAACTTATACTAAATTTATTTAAAAAACAAAGAAGAAGTTAACTAATTTTCTAGAAAGTTAAAATTATTAATTTAGTATAGAAAGAAAGCTTAGCGCAAACAAACGTTTAAAGCGAAAGTTACAACATAAAAACAAAAAAAAGTCTAATCTTTTTAATAAAGAGTATATCAAAGAAATGCAATATGTTAGTTCAATAATAACAATTAAACTTAACAATATATATATAATATTTTATTATATTAATTAGAGTTAATAAATAACAATTTATCGCAATAATTAATTCTAATACAACAAATAATTTTATAGCTAGAGCTTTTATTAAAAGAGAAGAGTACTTTACTTAAAAGAAGTCTAACGCATACAATCTAATAATTGTAGATAAAAATCTATTACTTAATAAAAATAAAAAAGTAAATAAAGAAACAAAATTATTATTAATAACTATTTAGTAGCATTACGAAAAACTAATTTTTAATATAATAAAAATAATTATTTATAATATTGTTTTAGAAATATCTTAATTGAAACAATATAATTTAGAAGTTAATTAAAATATACAAATACTTAGATTTGCATCTACGCATTAACAATATTTAATAATAGATAAAAGATTAAATTAAAAATTGATCGCAAATAGCAAGCTTGTATTTTTGCAAAAAAATAATTTAACAAAGTTTAATTTAATAAGTACTAATAAAGATTAATTAAATTACAAAATTAAAATAAATAAATAAAATTACAAATTTTTTAGAAATCTTAAACTATTTAATACGACAAAGAAATTGCTAAATATGTATTACAAATATACAACAATTAGAAGTATCTATTTTAAAAAAAGAAAACAATAAAGATTCTCTCTAAATATTAATTGTAAAATTATGAAATTAAACTTAAATTAGGCAAGCAATTTACGTTTGAACTTATATATATTTTATCTAAAAAAAAGCTCGAAGTACTTCGCGAATATCTAATAGAAAACAAAAAGAAAAAATTTATTAAAAAATTCTAATTATAAACAAAATATTTAATTCTTTTTGTATTAAAGAAGAATAAAACTCTTCGTCTATATATTAATTATTAAAAGTTAAATAATATTACAATTAAAAATTAATATTTATTATTTAATATTAATAAACTTTAAGATCGACTATTTGAAGCAAAGTATTTTACTAAATTAAATTTACAAAAAGCGTACAACTAAATTAAGATAAAAACAAAAGAAAAATAAAAGATAGCTTTTCGTATACAATATAAATTATATAAATACACAATAATATTGTTTAAATTTACAAACGCTTTAACAACGTATTAAAAAATAATTAATAATGTATTACGACAATATTTGAATTAATTTGTTATAATATACTTGAACAATATTATAATTTATTTAAAAATCTTAAAAGAATATATTAATTATATTTTTAAAATATTAGAATATTTAAATATAAAAAACTTACATTTTAAGTTAAAGAAATGCAAATTTTATTAAAAGAAAGTTAACTTTTTTAAATTTGTTGTTAAACAACATAAAATATGCATAAATCTTAAAAAACTATAAACAATTAAAAAATAAAAATTATTAACAAATATTAAAAAAGTACAATTTTTTTTAAATTTTATAAACTATAATAAGAAGTTTATTAAAAATTACTTTATAAACGCGATATTATTAATAAACTTTACAAAGAAAAATAAATTATAATTATAAAAACTCGCAAAAGAGAAATTATTTTAAAAACTTAAATTAGAATGTTTAAAAAAATTAATACTAAAGATATATAATTTATAATTGTTAAATAAAATTGAAATTAACGCATTAAATTTAGTTATTAATATATACTTTAATTAAAAGTATAAAAATATTTAATATTTAATAATATATTTTTTAAAAAAACTTTTGTTAATTAAATAAAACTATAATATTTACAATAAAAAATTATTCGCTATAATAATTTTCTTAAAATTATAAAAAATATATATAAAAAAATTACTTAAACTTACGATTCTTATAAATTACAAAAATCTTATATACTTTATTATTATTAAGCAATTTAATAAAAAACAAATATAATAATTAAAAAGACTTAAACAATACAAGTTTAAAATACAATATATTTAAAAAAAAAAAAAAAAAAAGCAAACGCACTTAATAGAAGAAATAATTATATAGAAACAAAAAAATTGTTCAATTATAGCATACTTAAGATTAACAAAAACAAATTATTATTAGCAAATAAATACAAACTAAATATTATATTACAAATATTTCAAAATAATACAAAAAAGTTTTTAATAAAGAAAGAAAAACTTTAGATATTTATTAATAAAATCGACAAATATATAAAAGAGTATTATAATAAATTATTGCAAAAGCACTTAAAAGTAACAAAAACTCTTTAACTTTTATATTAATATTCTTAGTTTCTATAAATAAAACAAGTTGTTAAGATATATATTAAACAATATTTTAGCTATTAATAGAACAAATATAATATATATGCAAGCTTTAACGAAATTTAATATTAAAAATTATCTAAATTGTTATAAAATAAAGTTACAATAAACTTTATTATTAAATTGCTTAAATTAACAAATTTAGCAATTAAAAATAAATATAATTTGATACTAGTAATAATTAATAAATTTATTAAGTACTTATATATTATTGCATGCAAAGAAAAGTTTAACGCAAAACAATTAAAATATATTATATTAAATCGACTTATATAATATTACGATATACTTAAGAAATTAATTAGTAACAAAAACAAGCTTTTTATATCTAACTATTAAAAGACGCTTTTCTTAATATTAGATACAAAGCTTTAAATGTTTATTGTCTATTATTTAATTATAAATAATTAAAGAAAACAAACAAACTAAAGTTTTAAGCAATATTTAAGATATTATATTAACAATACTTAAAGTAATTAAATATTACTTTTATTTATAGCACAACTAGTACTTAATACAAAGATTTCAAATATTACTAAAATTACTTTATTCTTTGTTAACTATAATAAGAAATCAAGTCTTTTTAAAGAAGAGAATACGCATTTGTTTGCGCAATTAATTATCGAAAAAATAGCAATATTAAAAAAGATACACAACAATATCTTAAAAATGCAAAAAAAATTAGTTAAATATTAAAATAAAAAACAAAAAACAATATCTTAACTAAAAGAGAAAAATAAAATATATTTTTTGACAAAAAATTTTAAAATAAGAAAGCTAAGCAAGAAATTAAATTATATTAAAGTTAAATTGTTTTTTGTTAAAAAAACTAAAAGATTAATTAATTACGAACTTAATTTACTTAAAAACGTCAAAATATTTTTAATATTTTATATTTTATTGTTGAAATTAGCAAATTTAATTACGTTTATACAAGACACATTTATTTTTATTCGCAAAAAAAAAATTAATTCGAAGTTAAAAAAATTCTATAACAAAAAAATCAAAAGTATTTTATTAAGTAAAAAGAATACTTTATTTTAAAGAATATATAAAAATTAAAAAAGAATCTTAATTTTTATTGAAATCTTTTAAAGAAGTTTTATTAAAACAAGATATAAAAACAATATTTTAATTTTAATTAATCGAAAGTTAAAATTGTTTAAACAATATATTAAATAACAACTTAAAAATCTTTGTAATAAATTTAACAAAATATACTTTATTTATTTTTAAATTATTAACATTCTTTTATTTTGTTATAATTATTTTTTTCTCTTTATTCTTTAAGAAATTTAGTTGTTTTTCTAGTCGACTTAGCTTTGTACGCGCATTGCGTACTTCTTTCTTTAAGTGTATTTACTCTTTATAAATTTGTTTAATTAATATAGAGAAAATTGTCAAATTGCAATTACGACTAGATTGCACA
>JAABUS010002274.1_pt1 | contig 36975 bp, 5 predicted proteins | sample 5560161 | NCBI WGS metagenome assembly JAABUS01 (sample SAMN10711885, study PRJNA513376) | rock metagenome | isolation source: Antarctica rocks | place: Antarctica: Victoria Land, Trio Nunatak nord | collected 2016-01-04
TTATATTTATATTTATATTTATATTTATATTTATATTTATATTTATATTTATATTTATATTTATTTTTATATTTATTTTTATATTTATATTTATTTTTATTTTTATTTTTATTTTTATTTTTATTCTTATTCTTATTCTTATTCTTATTCTTATTTTTATTTTAAGTAGTCTTAATACAAGTTTGCTTTATTTAGATATCTTGCTTTTTAATTATAGAATCTAGAAAGATTATCTTGTTGCAATTAAATATATATTCTAATAGTTTTATATACAATTAATATTTAAGCAATATGCCAAGTATTTTGCAAATATTCTTTTAATATTGTTTTTTTAAATCTAAATAAATAAGTATATTATTTAAATATATTATATAGCAAATATTAATATATAACTTTAGTACGCAATTTATATAAAATTAAAAGATAGTAAAAGTATTAATAAAATTAAAAAATATAATTTAGTAGTCGAACTACTTATATTAAATACAAAAAGCTATTTTCTATTTATTGTTTTAATAAATTTAAATACAATAATATATATTGTATATATTAATTTTAATAAAATACTTTATATTTGTAAAGCATTTAAGTATTTTTAAAAGAAAAGAAAATAAGTATTTATTTTTAATAATAATCTTATTAAGTTTGCGATAATTTATATAAAAATACAAACTATTATTAGATTTTTTTTATAAATAATACTAGAAATTTGATATAATTATTTAAAAAATATATTCAGTTTTTTTTTAATATATTTGCGAGATATTTTTGTATTGCAATTAATTTATTTTGCGATATATTATATATATAATATTTGTATATAATATTTGGCTTTTTACAAAGTTAATTAAATATTCTATTTAATTATATATATTAAGTATATTTGAAAACTTTTTTAAAAATATCTCTGTAATTTTTTGAAACAACCAGGCTTTTAATCTAAAATATATTGTATTTTGCAATTTTCTTTTGATATATCTTAAAAACTTTTTCAAAAATAGTATTTAATATAGAAGCGCAATATAGATTTTGCTATAATTTTTAAGAGCAAGTATAATAAGTTGTGCAAACTTCTTAAAATTAATTATTTAATTTTTTTTTCGATTGTTTAGTAAAACTATTCTAATAGATTTAAATACAATTTAATTATTGTATATTTAAATTAACTTTCTCGAGTCAAAATAATTCAAGAATTATTTTATAGTTTTGCATATTAATAATTTAGAATTTAGAACAATTGTTTTTGTATATTTCTTTGCTATTTATAATAGCAATAGAAAGGTTTTGCATTCTATACAAAACAATAATACAATTATTAAGAATCTATATTTGCAATAACAAAAAAATATCTTTAAATAGTTGCGCATTTTTAACAAAAACTTGCAAGATAAAATTTTCTTTAGTTTCTAAATTAATAAAATACTTAATTTTGTATATATTATACAATATATTAACAAATATTGTTTAAATCAATATTCTATTTTGTTGTTTTAAACTTTTTATATTTAATATTGTAACAACAAGTATTAGACTTTAATATTTCTCGAAAATATATTGTTCTTGTTTTGTTTATCTATTTACTTTTAATATTGCAAATATATAAAGTTACTTAATTTTTAATCTATTTAATTGCCAATATAGTATCTATAATCGATAAATACAATATACTTTTTTTAAATAAATATTTAGCAATTGTCTCTACTTTGCTAGTTATCGCTAATACGATTTCTAGTCTATATAGTTATAGTAATTTTAATAATCAATATAATAGAGTTATTTGTATTATTAGTTGTGTTAAACAAGTTATTTTATATGCGCAAAAATTACTTTCTTTTTTTATGTTTTTTAGAGTTTTTCACAATATAACAGTAATTGTAACAATATTTTTGTAAAATAATTAGAATTATATTGTTATATCTTTTTTTACTAATTGTTAGAGAGTTTTAAATATAGATTATTTATTTTTGTTATAATTATTAAGCCAATCTATTAAAGTATAATAATTAGTGGACTTTTTTTTATAATTTTTTTTTTTCCAAAATTGCAAAAAGTTGAAAATTGCTATACTGTCAACTTACCAAGTTATTTCCTCGAAATTTATCTAGAATCTATTTAGAATTTATTCGAAATTTATTCGATAATTACTAGTAATTCTTCAATTAACTGACTGCTATAAGATCTCTCTATATATATAAAACACGATAGTATAATAATATTACTACTGCTATACTACGAATTTAGTAGTAAGCTAGTAGTACTACTGTATAACTACTAAGAAAATTCTACTACTACAGGATTTCTATCGTAGTACTATTGTAGTACTATTGTATTACTATCGCAATACTACTATAGAATCTATACATATCTATAGATTCTAATTATAAAAAAAAAAAAAAAAGGTTTTAAAATTTTTTAATTTCAAAGTTCTTACGCTAGTTCAATTAAGATTTTCGAAAATATTGTTAAATAATAAAGTTTTTAAAATATTAATTTGTTAACTTGTAAAGTTGTTAAATTATAATTCTATTTATAAATTTAAAATTTTAATCTTAAATTTAAAGTTTAAGATATTTGAAAAATCTCTAGTATTGCAAATATTAATACTATAATATTTTAGATAATAAAATTATGTAATTTACAAAAATTATATATGCGCGTTAGATTTCTCTTACTAGCGTGCGTACTATACTAATATATAATAGATATTAGATAGAAAAATACTTTATTAAATTAAAAAAAAATTTGTGTACTAAGCAAATTTATTTATTAATAAAACATATATAATACTATTATATTATCGAGAATTAACTAACTAGCAATTGTATTAATCTTGTAGTAAATCGATAGTAAATTGAATTTGATAGAATATATCAAATTGATATAACTATATCTACTACAATTGTACAATTATATATAGTATTATTCTCTCTTTACAATAGTGCTACTAGACTTTTATTGTAACAATACTAAAATTATACTATAGTATTACTGTAGTACTATTGTAGTACTATCGATTTACTATCGATTTACTACAATAAAAACACGTTTTTTTTTATATAGTATTGGCTATAAAGTATTTAAAAAATTCTACTACTACGAGATTTCTATTGCAGTACTATTGTAGTATTACAATATTACTATCGCAATACTATAATAGAATCTATAGATATCTATAGATGCTAATTGTTAAAAAAAATAAAAAAAATTTAATTTTTTTATTTCTAAGTTCTTACACTAGTTCGACCAAGCTTTTCAAAACTATTATTAAATAATAAAGTTTTTAAAATGTTAACTTGTTAACTTGTAAAGTTCTTAAATTATATTTCTATTTATAAATTTATAGTTTTAATCTTTAATTTAAAGTTAAAGATATTTTGAAAAATCTCTAGTCTCGCAACTATTAACACTATAATATTTTAGATAATAAAATTATATAATTTACGAAAATTATATATGCGCGTTAGACTCTTCTTACTAGCGCATACATACTATATTATTAGATATTAGTTAGAAAGATGTATTACTAAATTGAAAAAAAGTTTGCTTACTAAGCGAAATTATTTACTAATAAAACGTATATAATACTATTGTATTATCAAAAATTAATTAACTAGCAATTGTATTAATCTTGTAGTAAATCGATAATAAATATAATTTAATAGAATATATTAGATTGATATAACTATATCTATTACAATTGTACAATTGTATATATTATTATTCTCTCTCTACAATAGTACTACTATAATTATATTGTAACAATACTAGAATTATATTGTAGTACTATTGTAGTACTACTATATTACTACGAATTTACTACAATATAAACACGAAGTTTTTTGTATAGTATTGACTATAGAGTGCTTTCTAATTAAAAAAATCTGTTAAATTTCGAATAAATTTTAGATTTGCTTTAAATAAGTTTTACACAAGTTAATAACTAAAATAGCATTTCGAGTATATAGCTTATTCTAGATGCAGATTTCTTATCCGGGACAAGCTTATTCTAGATAGAAATTCTTATTTAAAGTAAGTTCTATTTATATTTAGTCTATATTTAATATAGATTATACTAAATAAAGTAGAAAAATTACAAGTTTAAAAAGACGTCTCTATTTCAAATTATATATATTAGATATATACTAGATATATAAGCTAATTATTCTAGAGTTTATCTTAAGTATAAAATCTATACTTGAAATAAGCTTTGTCTATATCGAGTCTATATTTTATATATATTGTGCTAAATTAAGTAGAAAGATTGAAAATTTAAAAAGATACGTTAAAGACAAGTTGTATATATCTAATATATACTAGATATATAAACTGATTATTCTATTATACTTTATAGTTAATACTATATAGAAAAAATCGTGTATTTATTGTAGTAAATCGATAGTAAATTGATAGTACTACAGTAGTACTATTGTAGTACTATTGTATAACTCTAGTATTGTTACAATATAACTCTAGTAGTACTATTGTAGAGAAAAGATAATACTATATACAAAGATATAATTGTAGTAGATATAGTTATATTAATTTGATATATTCTAAAAATAAAAAAATAATTTTTTTTTTTTTTTTTTTTTTTTGCTCTTTTATATAGATTGTTAAATCTACTATTGTTTTAAAAAGAAATAAAAAGATTTAAGATTTAAGATTGTTAACAATAGAAAATATTATTAAGAAGCTATTAATTAAAGAAAATATACAAAAAATTTAATTAATAAAAACAAAACAATCTATTTACAAAATATAATAATTAAAATAGATATTTTAGTAATTTAGCATTTAATTTTTTAATTTAATCTAATATTGTTTTAAATTTATAATATATTTTATTTTAAATAATAAGAATTAAATAGAATTTTTTAAAATTTGTTAATTATTACAATATTTAGCAAAAAAAGAGATTAATTCTATATTAAGATATTCTAGTATTTTCGTTTTTTTTAGATTGATTTTGTATATAATCTTTTATATTCTATATTTAATCTTAATCTTTGCTAGAGTTTAAATAAATTTCTTTATTAATTTCTTTAATTTTATATTCTTATACTATAATTTAATATAAACTATATACAAAAGATTTCTAGACTTATATCTAAAAATAATATTAATATATACAAGATTTTTAAGATTTTTAATACAATAGCAAAAAGTAATATATTAATAAAAAATTAACATTTTTTTTTAAAAAAAAATCTATATTATATAATAGTAATAAGTCGACAATTATATTAGAGTCTTATTTAATATACTATAGATTTTGCAAAAACTATTGCAAAGAATTTTAAAAAAATCTCTAAATTTTTTTTTGCAACAATAATAACAACAACAAAAATATTAACAAAACAAATAAAAAATAAAAAATCTTAAAAAATATACTCTCTAATATTATTAATAGTAAATTCAAAAATTCTAAAAATAATATTTTATTATTTTAAAAATATATATAACTATTAGAGTTTTTTGCAAATACTAAGAGAAAAAAAGATTGTAAATTTAAAACTAATAAATTTTAGAAACTTTTTATATTGTTAAATATATATATCGATTTCTATATTGTTAATATAGCGCTTAAGTATATTATAATTATAAATATAAATATTTTAGTATATAATATCGGCAATTCCGGGACCCCTGCTCAGAAAGTATCTGTTGCGAAAACTGCTAATTTGGCTATTAGCTAGCCTAGAATCTATTTAGCAGCAAAAGTCTTAGCGCTTGCTTGGCAAGAATTCAATTTTGATGTTCGAGATGCGCACGAACTCCCGCAATGCTTAGCTTACGTCTCTATTTGTTACTCGTTTACATCATAGTAATTTGTATAGCAGAATCGAACGATTTGGGAGATTTCTACGCGCGGGTTATGCGTTGGCGGGGACGTCTCCATTGCGTGGTTGTGTTGTGCGTATCGTAGTTGTAGTTGTAAATTGCGCTTGTAGATTGCGCCCGTAGATAGATTGCGCTCGTTGTGGGACTTGGCAACGTGCGGGATCAGGTCTTGGCAAAGCGCGTGTCAATTACGCGTCTGCGAATCCTGCTAATCGCAGCCCAATCCTACGCTTGGTTATGTGAAGCGGGCACATTGGCATATCAGCTAATTTGACTATTAGCCACCAATAGTACTATTAACAAGGGTTCCGGAATTGCCGATAAAGATAAAATATATATAAGTAAAATTCAAATAAATCTATATTAATTAATATACTTTTTAGATTACTATAGTAAATTACGCAATACTATTAATTTTATAAGTTATCTTTTTGCGCAAAATATTATAAATTAGTTTATACGTCTTAATTTTGTTAGATTTTAAAAAATATATCTAAAATTAATAGAGATTTTAATATTGTTTAAAAACTATTGCTTATTATTAATAAAAAGTTTTCTATTATTAAACAAGCAAACAATTAATAAGAATATAGACAAAATTTATACAATAATTTGTAATAATTTATATTGATAAACTTAATTATTCTTAATTAATTTTAGATTCTTTAATATATTTGCTATAGATATAAAATCGAATCTATTAAGATTTTTGTTTTAGTATCTTTTTATTTAAAAATTACTAGATATCTATATACAAAACTATAATAAACAAGTTGTTAATCTAGACTTTAAGCAATTACTTTTATTAATAAGTTAATATTCTAAATACTTTTTTTATAGTTATAGTTAAACTAATATATATTAGAGACAACAATCGACCTATATATAATACAAAAAACTATTTAATAGTTAAAGTTAAAAAAAGTTGTCTAAATTAATGCTTTTTATATTTATATTGTTGCTTAAAGTATATCTTTGTTATAATAAATATTATACAATAGATATATAAAAATAAATCTTTTTTGTATAATTTTTTGTATAATTTTGTTCTTTATTTTTTTGTATATTAATAGACTCTTGCACAATATATCTACAAACTTTGTGATTTTATTTTGAACAATATATATATTATTGATACTCTCTATAAGCTAGATTGACAAACAACAAAGAATACAAATTAATATCTACTAAAATATAATTAAAATATAATATATTTATAAGAAACAATATAACAAAAGACTTTAAGTATTATTTGAACAAATAAATAATAAAACTTCAAATATTGCAAAAAAAAATTGCGACAAAACAATATATCTAAGAGAGACTATAAATATACGATAGAAAAAACTCTTACAATAATAATAAAAAGTCTTTTGCAACAAGAGTTTTGCAATAATAATATTTATAGTTGTTAATTGTATATTAAATACAATTCTATTTTTTAATTATTGCTTAATCGATTTTCTGTCTGTTAATCTAGTCTTTAACTATTAATTGTTCCAAAATCTTCTGCAATTATATAGCAATTAATAGTTATTAATATATTTAACAACTATTTAAGTAATAACTTAATTGCTCTTTAAATATTATTCTATTGTTTTTTTACAAACTAAAACTAAGTATCTTTAAAGATATCTAGATACAATTGTTGTTTAATTGCTATTTAATTAACAATTAATTAAATATCGATTACGTTTCTATTATTGTTCTATTATAATATAACTAAGATTAAATTGTTGGAATATTCGAAGATCTAACTATACAAAATACTCGCAATATATATTTAAAAATTCTAGTATCTCTATATTCTATTTTAAAATATCTTAACAATTAATAAAAAATATAGAAGACAATTTATTTGCTATAAATACTAGAAGTATTTGTCTATTTATTAGATACAAAAACAAAAGAGCTTATTATATTACAAATTATAATATATAATATATATTTAATTCTTTTTATAATCTGATCTTTTATAGTTAGTTAAAAGATGCTAGTATTGTTCGAAAAATAATTAGTTATAACTTTTCTATTAATTTCTAGCAAATTTAAGCAATCAAAAACTTCGATCTATACTTTTTAAACTTAGAAATATCTATTGCATTCTTTGTTATTGCTATTGTTTTTAACATTTTTAAGTAAATTTTAAGTTTATAAATATTTAATTCTTCAATTTTTTTTAACAAAAAACAATTTAATTTTAATATAATATAATTTTTTATTTAGTTTTCTTATCTTATAATTTTTAAAAAAAAATTATTTTAATTTTCTTTTTTAATTAAGATGTTGTTTTTTGTTTTTAATTTTAATATTTAATTAATATTTTTTATTTTTTAAGATATTGTTATTTTTTGAATAACTAATTATATTGACAAATATATATATTTTTTATTAAAAAAATTGAGTTTTTTATTATAAATTTATAATTAACTAAAAATAAAGTAATTTTAATAATATTTAAACTCTTTGTAATAAAAACCAGTTATATTATAAGTAAAAATAATATTTAATTGTTATAAGTATTGTTAATATAATATTTTAAATAATACTTTAAACTCTAGTTTGTTTATTTTATTTTATTTTATTTTTTATAATTAAATAATAAATAATAAATATTTGAAGTTTTGTATTCAATATTCAAAGAAATGTTTTTTGCTTTTAAAATATAAAAAGTTTATCTTTATTATTAGTTAATTCTTTAAATATATTATAATATTATATAATTTAGTTTGATTTAATATAATATATTTTAGTTGTTTTACAATAAATTTATTAACTATTATTAGTATTACATTATATTTATTTTTAATTGTTAAATTTGTTAATTTAGACAATTTAATAATAAAGTTTATTATAATTTTATTTTACAACAATTTAAATAACTTCTAATATTAAATTTTGTTATAATTTGTATATAATTTGTATCTGTTTTGCTAACAATTAAGATATTGTTTAATATATATTTTGACAACTTTATTTATTTATAAAAATTAATAATACTAGCGTAAAAATTAAAGAAATTGGTTTCTTCTAAGAGTTTTTGCAATATTTTATTATAATATTTTATTATATATTTGTCGATTTTATTAATAAATATTTGAAGTTTTTCTTTTTTTATTAGAAATTTTTCTATATTATCTTAAAATATTTGTAAAATAATATTTAGTTTATATTTATTTATTAATAACAATTTGTTTTTATCAATTTTAAGTATATTATAATTAAATCATTTCTTTGTTTTTATATAATTATTTCTTTTATCAAATGCGTTTGCTTTGTTATTATTTTTATTTAAAATTTATTGTATTTTAAATTTATATTGTTTAAATTATTTCAATTATTATATTTGTTTTTTATTAAATTGTTTAATAATAATAAAGTGTACAAGATTTTTATAACTTATAAGAATTATAAGTTTTAATAATTCTTTTATATATATTTTTTTATAACTTTAGAAAATTTACAATAATAAATAACTTTTTATTATAAACGTTATATTTTTATTCAATTAACACAAGTTTTTTGAAAAAATATATTATTAAATATTAAATATTTTTATATTTTTATATTTTTAATTAAAATATATATTATTAACTAATTTTAATATATTAATATTAATTTTGTTTAACAATTACAAATTATATATTTATAATTTTAGTTTTTTTAAATATTTTAATTTAAAATTTTAAAATAATCTTTCTTTAATAAGTTTTTAATAACGTATTTTTTTCGTAATTTTTGTTAATAATATAGTGTTAATTAAGTAGTTTTTAATAAATTTCTTATTGTAGTTTATAAAATTTAAAATATTTACAAATTTAAATATATTATTGTATATTTATATAATTTATATAATTTATATTATATACAAAAAGCTATTCTTTCTTTTTTCTTTTTCTTTTTCTTTTTCTTTTTCTTTTTCTTTTTCTTTTTCTTTTTCTTTTTCTTTTTCTTTATTTTTATTTTAATTCAATTTTATATTTTTCGTAAATTTAGTTTATTAAAGTATTTTACTTTAAATAATTAATTTTAAAATCTATTAATATTAAATATTAATTCTTTATTATAATATTGTTTAGTTTTTAATAATTAATATATAAATAAAAAGCTTTTAATAAATTTTTATTTGTTTTTTTATTAAGTATTTGTGAAGTAATTCGAGCTTTTTCTTAAAAACATTATATATAATTTTAATTGTAAATTATTTGTTTAATTTAAATTTAAATTTATAAATTTATAATTAATATTTAAAAAGAGTTTTTATTGTTTGTTTTCAAAATAAATATTTTTGATTCTTGTATATTTATAATATGTACTTTAGCAATTTATTTATTATATTAAATAATTTAAGAATTTTAAAAGAATTGTATTTTATTTTATTCTAATATTAAGACTTTTGCTTTAAATACTTATTTATACTAAGTTTTTTTTTAATATTAAATTAATAACTTTAACTTTTTAAAAACTAATTAATTTTTTTTTGTTTTTTAGATAAATTTAATATAAGTTGTTATAACAATTTGTTTTACTAAATATTGTATATTTTCTTGCTTATTTAATTGTTTATTTAGATAAACTAATATTGCTTAATTGTTATTTAATTTTGTTAAATTTTTCTTTCCTTTAATAATATTGTTTTCAAGCGTTTTCTAGCATTTATTTACGATCTAATTAATTTACTCTTTCTTTAATAAGCTAGCTAAAGCGTTAAAGTAGTTTCTAATGTTATTTAGATATATATCTTTTTTTAATTATGTTTGTTATTTAAGTTTATTATCAAATAAAAGTACAAAATTTTTAATTGTTTTACTTTTATAGTTTTATTAAGTATTTAATTAATTTCTTATATAGATACAAATACTTTATTTAACAATGTTTTATTTAAAGTCTAATCTTTAATCTTAATAATTTAATAATTTATTAGATTAATAATCTTAGTTAATTAATATCTTTAATTTTACTAATTTTATTAATTTAGTTATATAATATTTTCTTAATAGATTGTACTCTATATACTATAAAAAGCTTTGCGTTGTAATTAGTAGAACTAAGTATACAACTTGTAAAAATAACAACTAATATAAGTAGACTATTTTAAAATAATATAAATAAGAGTAGCTTTTAAGTCGAAGCATACTACTTAATACTATAACGAAAAATTTAAAATTGTAATAACATATATTTAAAAATAGAAAATCTTAATATAATAATATTATAGTTGATTTTTTAACAATTTAATTCGATTTTAAATGTTAAAATTATATTAGAGATCAGTAAATCTAATACAGATGTAATAGATAAAGTAATTGGATTCCTAACTATCTAAGATGTCTAAAACAGATATCTAGACAGATCTGTCGGAATTAAGAGTCTAAGGTTGGCGCTAAGTCTAATCAGGTAATAGTGTCGCAAATCTCTATAAAATTCGTAACAGATGCTTATCTTTTTCGAAAAAAGATTGTATTCTTGGAATTATATTATTAGATAACAACTGTAGAATCTAACTTTGTATACAAACAAGCAATCTATTATAATATCAAGCATCAATAATGTTGAAGCAAAGATGTCAGAGCTATATACGCAAAACAAAGAAAATATGTATTTTATATCTATCTCTTTCGAAAATATCTGCAAAAACAATAAGAATAATTAAGAATTATTGCTATAACTAATGCAGACAACAACAAGATAAGATTAAGATCTTAATATAATTTAAATAACAAAAATAGTTTGTAAGAAAGTTAATATAGCAATGCTATTTAAGTATCTTCGAGATCTTCTCTAAGTCAATTTTAGAAATAAATTTGAAACTTATCTTTTCGATATTCGAAACAATAAAGCGAAGCATTTAATAATTGTTTAATTTCTATACAATAAATGTGATAGAAAAGTATCGAGAAAACATGTCTATTTCGATAATATTGACGCTTTTTTTTAATCGATTTTTATAGCAAACTTTATTATCTTTATTGTTGTTTGTTTGTTAATTGTTTTAAGACACAATTTAAAAGCAGTAGAAATAATAATAACAATAATATAAAAGCTTATTAACAATACTTTAAAGAAAATAAATTTGATAGATACTTAAATACAATCGATTTGTATCTATCTACTATATAGATAAAGATTAATCTTATTTTAAAATAGCTCTAGTATATTATTCTTTAATATAATATCTGATTTAATTTCTTTAATAATATAAAAGCAAACTTCGAGAACAACTTTGTTTGCGTCTATTATATAAATAGACAAATATATATATTTGTCGACAATTTTTTTGTCGATAATATTCTGTATTGTAACAAATAGAACAATATCTAGTTTTTTAAATAGATTATTTTTAAATAGCAATAATTTGTTTATAAAGCTTGTTTCAAAATTATTATCTATACAAACAATAATTGTGTTGCTATTATCGAAAAGCTTTGTCTTAAAGATAATATATTTATTAGATAGCAATTTAATTTTGTAGATATTTAAGATCATATATTTTATTTAGTTAATATATTGCTTGCGTGTCTTGCTTTAATTAGATCGAATATCTATTTAATAGCAATTAAATATATAATTATCTAGTTTATAATAGTTTTTTAAATAGACAATCTGACAAATATTGTACAAAAACAACGATATTTTATAGCAAGCAATATAAATATTATTAAAATTCTTCTCTAAGAATATATAACTATAAAATGCAATTATTGTTTTATTAAATTAAGTATCTATAATAGCGTATTTAATATTTGCAAACGTAGAATAGTATATCTTGTCTTTCTTATTGCAGATATCTAAATAGATATTCTTTGCTTTTGCGACAAAATAGATATAGAAATGCGTTTCTATTTAATTAGTAAGAAGCTTCTAATTAGATAGAGAAGCTAGATACTACAAATACTGACGCAATAGTTGCAGATTTTCTTATATATATTTACAATTATCTTAATGTTCTTTAGTCTGCAACAATAAAGATGTCTAAATCTGTTAATATTGCTGCAACAATAATTGATTAAGTAAACAACGTTCTGTTGCTTTAATATTGCCCTAAAATACAATCTTCTTTCTATTAAATCGATCGATAGAGATAACTATATTTGCAAACAATTTAGTGTTATATTTAATAATATTTTTATAATATTCGATTACATTTTTTAATATCTTAACAAATTTATCTGAACTTATATATTTAGCAGATTGTCTAATATTATAATATAGCTTATTATCTAGATTCTTTTATATATAAGTAAAAGCTATAAAGTCGACAATATTATATAATTGTTTATAACAAATAATAGCTTAAATATAGTTGTCTGTCAAATATTCTTTTTGTGTATCTTATATAATATAGTACTTTGTTTGCAATTTGTCGAAAATCTTAGAGATAGATATTTTATATTTGTTAATTAAAGTTATGCAAAACTTTTTCGATTAAGTAAGTCTTTTTTGCAAATATTCTAATTAACTAGTAAATTAAATTATAGCAGATCTACGTAGATAGAGATACAATTTTTTTTTTTTTTTGTAACTGCTATATATCTAATCTGCTATATAAATATATAAATATTGCAATAGAAGATAATTTTTTTCAAATATTATATAGTTGTCTGTTAGATAAGATTTTTTTAACAGTTCTGTTACAATTATTGTACTTTTCTTCCGGGCAGAATATTTCTTGCTTAATAAGATATTTCTTGATACAATAGTATTTAGATCTAAAGAACTTTTCTCTTTCTAGCTAGCAATACAATTATAATTTCTATTATTAGTATTCTTTTTTTAATATGTTTTCGCACTATTTAATAGCTTTAAACTTTTATTTTCTTATCTATAAGAAAATAGAATATTAGAGAGAATTATTTTACTATAATTTCTGCTTTTTAGAAGTCTATTTTATTATTTTGTAAAATCTGCTTTTTTATTGTAGAAATTGTCTATTAGAAAAAGAATATTTTATTAGTATTTTATAATTTTCTTTTAATTAGTATTTTGTATTTTTCTTTTGTTAGCAATTTTAATATTTTTATTAAAAGTGTCGAACAAAATTATAGAATTTATATAAAAATTTAACAGTTTTCTAATTAAAATTAACAACTTTTTGTTAAAACAATTTAAGAAATTCTTATCTATTTTGCAAAATATATTAAATAATATTTTTAAATTAGTAACTATTTATACAACAATTAGAATTAATAAGTATTTAAAATCTATAAAATTGTTTTATTATTTATTAGATTAAATTGTAAATTAATTAACTTTTATAAAAACAATAATTTTTTTTATAATAAATATAAAAATCTATTAATAGATTTCGATTTACTTCAATTTTTTTTTCTATAGATAAGAAAGTTAGAGAATTTATCTAAAAAAGAAAGTATTTTGCAAAACTCGAAATCTTTAGCTTTATATATTACCATACAATTTTAAAAAATCGATAATACTTTTGTATTAAAAAGAAATTAATATTTGTTTAATTTTTCTATATCTATTTTATCTATTTTTTTTATTTTTTTTATATAGAAGACTTTTTTCGATTTTCGAAATAAGTCTATATTTTTTTTTATATAAATATTTTTCGAACTAAGTTTTTTCGAAGTTTGTATTATCGATATTTTAAAAAAAAAGAAACAAAGAAACAAAAAACAAGCAAAAAATTTAAAAATAGTTAAAAAAAAGATATTTTATATATTTAAATAAATATATTACAAACAATAATATTAGCTATAGTAGAAAACAAAAATCTATTAAACAATCTTATTGTACAAGAATTTATTAATTAGACAATAATTAAAATATTAGCAAACTATAATATTTAATTAAACAAATTGTTTTTATTTGTTAATTTTTCGAATTTAGTTAATTTTGCTAATTAGCAAAACTTTTTAAAGCAACAATTTTTTTTAAAACTATTCGAATTAGCAGATAATAATATTTTAGAAAATAATATTATATTTCAGATCTTTAATTTAGACTATTTTTATTTAGATTTTAAGAAATTTTATAATAAAAACAATATTGTTACTATTAAAAAGAAAACTATTTATTAAAAAGTATATATTTCTTATCGCAAAGTAAACAACTATATTACTATTATTAAAAAAAAAATTAGAAACTATATATTTATATATTTTCGAAATAATATACTGTACTAATAATTAAATAATTTTATTTAAAATAAAAAAGACACAATAACAATTTTATTTAATAAACTAAAATATATTTTTTGTTATTTAAAAAAATAATTTAAAATCTCTATATTAACAATTTAGAATAAACTAAATTAAGAAATCTTTTTTATAAAAAAATTGCAGAACAAAAAAAAGTTATATATGTATATATAGAATATAAAATTGTATACTATATAGACAAATTTAAATAAAAATCTAATTAAAATAATCTGAATTTAAAATTATTTGCTATTAGAGTTTTAAATAACTATATTGTTATTAATAGCAAGTATTTTAATTCGAAAATTTGACAAATTGATAACAAATTAAAAGAAAATATAATAGCATATTACTATATTTAAAAAAAAAAAAAAAAAAAAAAAAGTTAATTTTCAAATAAATTAAAGAATAGATTAAAAATTTATAATAAATTTTGTTGTAACTGTTTGCAAATACAAACAAATAAAAGAATTTTTACAAATTGTTTTTTTTTCAATTACTATTTCGAACAAAAACAAGAAGATTTTTGTTTAAATTATTAGAAATTTTACTTTTCTTTATATTAGCAAAATTTCTTATTTTATTAGTCGAATTTTTTTTTTTTACATTAATAGTAGAATAAAAATTTATATAAATTAGCAAAACACAAATATATTTAAATCGAATTCGACTCAAATTTATTTAAATTAATTAAATATTTAAAATATTTAAAATAAAAAAATTGTTCTATCTTTAATAAAACAATTGCTAATAATTATTGTTAATAACATTAATTTCTATTAAAATAGATTATACAATTTAAATAGAATTTCTATTATAAAAAAAAAATACAACAAATTCTTGTTCTATTATAAAACAAATAGTACAATTTTTTTTTTCTAAATTTTAGATTTGCAGATAATATATTAACAAATTTAGTTACATTTCAATAATTAGAACAAAGATTAAAATCAAAAAAATAAAAAATAAACAAAAATATATTACAATTATATATTAGCAAATATTAAGATAATATTTTTTAAAATTGTAAAACTAATTTTTGTAAAAAGATTTTCGATAGAAAGAAAAATAATAACAAAAAAATAACAAAAATATTAATAGTTTTTTTGTCGATATAGTATATTATATTTTTTTACAAAAAAATATTGTTAAAAAATTAATTTGTTAACAATATTAAAATACTTTTAAATTTAAAAACAAATTTTATATCTATATACAATTATACAAAAAAAAATTAACAAAAATAATTAGAATTTATTTCTAAAAATTCTTAACAATATTAATTTTTAAAAACAATTTTTATGAATATAATAGTATAGAAGATAATAGTTTTTATAACAATATTTTTTAAAAAGAACAAAATAGTTTTTAGAGTATAATATTATATTATAGCAATAGTTAAATACAATATTAACATTTTAATAAATTTCTTTTATATAGATTTCGATTGCAATATATTTATAATAGATTGCGCTTTTATTAAAACAAAAATATCTAATATAAAGATTAGAAAATATTTTTCGATTCTATTAAAAAATATAGATATAATAAAATATATTTCGAACAAGTAGTTTTTTGTAAATATCTATTTAGAAAGCAAGAACAAAAATAATAATAAAATAATTGTTTATATTTGTTTGTTACAAAGTTTATTTAATAAATAATTTTAAAACATTTTTTTTTATAAATATAGATATTCTAAGATTAAAACAAGTAGTTATAGATATATTAAATTAAAAACTAAAATTCGAATTTTATAAAAAAGTTGCAGTACTTTGCAAAATAAAGATCAAAAATAATATTTAAATTTGTTAAACAATTTATATAACAAAAAAGAAAATAATATTTATAAAATTAATAGCAAAAATTGCTGTAACTCTAAAAAAAAAAGTTTTCTAATTTTTTTTTTTTTTAAGTCTATAATATCTAAAATATATATCTATTTTATAAATACAAATTTTTAATTTATCAATTTTTGCAACAATAAAGAATTTTTATTAAAAGTAAATAATTGTTGTTGTATTAAATATATTATAGAATACAAAAACAAAAAATATTATATTGTAAAAAAAAAAAAAAACTTTTGTGCAACAATTTTTTTCTTTAAAAACTATTTAATTCTGTCGAAATTAAATTTTGCTAAAATATATTTCTTTTAAAAAATTATTTTAAAAAAAATAAAAATTTAATTAAAAAATAGTATTATTATCTATAATTTATTTAACAAAATTGCAAAATATATTAAGATTGTTTATTGTTATTTAAATATTTAAAAAAATATTAATAATATAGTAGATTTTTTTTTTAAAAAATTTATAAAAATCTCTATAGTAATTGATTAACAAATTATTGTTAATACAAAATTAATATATAAAATTTATCTATTAAGTTAAAAATTAAAAATCTTAATTAATAAGAAGTTCGACAAAATATATATACAAAAAAAACTAAAATAGTTCGAAAATTCTATATTTTTTAAATTTTCTATTTTTGTAATATAAAAAATTGTATATATTAATTTAAACAAAAAATCTATTTAAAAAAATAAAACAATAATAGCTATTCGAAATCTAAATACTATTAGTATTACAAATTTGTATTTTTTGTTATTGCAAAAAGATATAATAATTAAGTTATAAGATTGCTCTTATATTATTATTATAAATAGCAATAATTAGTTTTATTAATTTCTAGTTAAAAAAAAGTATTAAAATTGTTTTATAATTATTTTTTACAAAGAAAAAAAACAATCGAATATTGCTTTTATAAACTTTAAAACATCAATATTATATATTTAAAATAAAATAGACAAACTTTTTAAATTTTATTGCAATTTTTGCAAATATTATATCGATAATATTGTAATCTTTTTATATAATATTAATATATTTTAATATATTTTAAAATTATTTTTGTTTTGTTTTCTTAAATAAGAATTTTTTTAAAATTTAAAAAATTATATATTAAATATCTATCTATAATATTACTAAAGCAATATATAAACAATTTGGATTTTTGAATTTTTGAAAAAAAGTATTTTATACTAAAAAAGCTTAGTTTTTTTAAAATATTAAAAAATTAAAAAATTAATTTAAAAATAACAAATTAATTTTAATTAAAGATTGTCTACTATATATAGATAACAAAAGTTTTGCAAAATCTTAAAAAAAAATGCTAAAAAAATTCTTAGCTAAAAATAAAAAGATACAAATACAATATTGCAAAAATATTAATATTAAGTTTATTAATACAAAATTTTAAAGCTTTGCTATACTTTAGCAATAACTTATTAAAAAAAAATATTCTATTATTATAATTTTAAACAACAAATATTTATAGATATTAATAAATTTAAAAAATACAAATTCGAAATTTATATCTATTATATAAAAAACAATATTGTTATATACTTTTTTTAGACGATTAATATTTAAACAATTTTATATTTCTCTAAAATACTAAATAATATTGAAAAAAGATATTAATTAATAGAGCTAAAAGTTGTTGCTTTTGTATAGATACTAAAAAAAATCTATTATATATTTAATTATATATCGAAAAAATTAATTATAATTTTTATTAATTATTTTGCAATAATAGATATAGCAAAGCAAATTAAATTTCTTTTCTTTTCTTTAGATTGTATAAATTTGTATTTTATTTGTATTTTTTAATATATTTTTTAGTTCTTGCTTAATATATACTAAAAAGCAAAATTTTTTAATATTGTTTTAAATGTTTTTTTCAAACTATTTAGAAAAAATTATTTCGAAAATAATTTTAAAAGCAAAGAAATTCTTAATAAAGTTGTTATTTATTATATTATTTTAATTAAAATGGCTTTAATTTTTTAAAACAAACTAACAAAAATTTACAAAATTAATAAAAAATAATTTAAAATCTACAATATATTTTTAATTAATATAAAAAAGATTATAATAGTTAATAAGAAATCTAAAACTATTTTATTAACTTAAAACAAATATTAAAAAAACAAAAATTTGTTATTATTATTTTAACAAAAATTTTAGTTTCAATTAACTTAGAATAAATTTAAAAAAAAAAATTTGTTGTTATTATTTTAATAAGAATTTTAGTTTTACTAGAAATTTAAGTTGTAATTTCGATATTTAATATAGCAAATATAATAAAAAAGTTAATAAAATTAAAAATAACAAAACAAAAATCTACACTATAATTTTAACAATTTCGACAATATTAAAAAATTTCGAAAAAATTACTATTTTAAAAAAACTAACAATATTAAAAAAATCAATTAAGTTAGAAAAAATTAAAATAGAAAATATTTAATTTATATTTTAAAAAAAATTATTTATTTTTAAAACAAAAAAAACAAACAACTAAAATTGTATATTTTTAAAACAATAAAAACAAGAAATTTTAAGCTATTGTATAATATATAGATATACAAAGAATTTTTATATATCTATAATAGAATTATTGTTAATTATTATATAAGAAATTTGATTAAATAGTTAAAAAGATATCTAAAATACTATCTATTATATTAATTTAATAATACAATTTGTTGCGCAATACAACGACAACATATCTAAAGTTTACAAATTGTAATAGTAGCAAATAAGCAATCTAGAGAGCTATCTATCTACTTTTGATTGATTTGCTTAGCGAGCTAACTCAAATTTGAGTCAATTTGATCAAAATAAGCTAGACTCAATTGAGATTAACTTAAAGACTACAATATATTTTGCAATCTTTGTTCTTTGTATGTAATTATCTTCTATAATATTAATAATTTACTATATTGTTTGTTATATTTTTTAATAAATTATAAGTTCAAGTTTGTAAAGACTTTTAATTCAACAACTTTTAATACTATTATTGCGACAATCTCGATCGCATTCTAAGAAAAACAAAAGACACTATTATTAACAAGCAAAAATCGACACATATCTTCGAGTTACGCGAGGGATTTTCGCGCAAACAAATTAGTTTCGTTCGATTACAAATTCTACAAAAAACGAACAACAATAAGAGAGACTAACTTATACGTTTAAAAAAGAGCTAGTTAATACTTTAAAGAAAGCAAACTATATTGTTTAAAAGAAAGTTAATTAACGCTTTAAAAAGAGCAAACTAAATTGTTTTAAAGAAAGCAAACACAATATTAAAAGACATTGTTAAAACAATAACGTAACTACAACTTTCGCACTAAATCGATAAAAAATTAGTGCATTAAATCTCTTTATTGTTATTTGACAAACATTACTTTATTTATCTTTTTATTCTTTTGTTAATTTTACTTTATTTATTTTTATATATTATAGAAAACAATATACGCAAGACAATCGACGTACTTAATCGAATTACGAGCAAGTAATAATTTCGTTAAATAAAAAATTATCTTATAACAAAATATCTTTAAAATGTAATTTAATTTTTAGACTCTATTGTACTTTCTATTTTTACAAATAAAACTAATTTAATATTATCGATAATTTTTTAATCTAAAAATGTAAAAGCAAATATTAAGACTACTCTTTATATTTAACTTTGTCTAAACAAGAACGACAAAAAGAACGTAATTGTTATAACTACAATATATAAAATATAAAAATTCTTAATATATAAATACAAAGAGAAGTTTTAAATTATTAAAAGACAACATTTAGCAAACTATATAAATTACAAGAAACTTGCTAATTAAAGCATTAATAAAACATAAACGCATTTCAAAAAGCTAGAACAAAGGATTGTTAAAATTTAGCTTAATATAAAGAAGCTATATTGCAACAATAAACTAATTTAGACGTTATTAAGTTTTTTGCTCTTAAAATATATCGCAATTCGAGATACTTTTAATATTTAAAATTTTTTTGACGTCAATATAATCTTTTAAAAGCTACAAGAAAAGAAAATATTGTTTAAAATTAATAAAATTGTTATATAAATTAAACGCAAAGTTAATCGTTTAAGATTTCGATATTAATATCGAAATTTCTTTTTAAAATCGAACTTTAATTTTTATCGAAAATCTAACTTCTTAAATTAAAAAATTAATAAAAATATATATCGCTATTATTTTTGTTAAAGTCTTAAACATTTTGTTAAAAAGTATCTCTTTCGTATTAATATTCGCAAATACATTTAAAAAAAAATAAAAAAGACAAAAATTATTAAAAATAATAAACAAAATTTTTACAAAAAGTATTGCGTCTACAATATTAAAAACAATAATTTGTTAAAAAAATCTTTACTTAATAATAGTAACTTCAATATTAAGAAAAACATTAATAAAAAACTTGCAATATTGTTCAAAAAAAATATTAATAAAATTTTCGACAACAAATAAGTTGTTAATATTGACGCTTTTTTACATATAATTAATTAGTTTCGATACTTTAGAAATTCTTTTATTGTTATTTCTAAACGTATTGTTAAGATCAAAAAAGAGAAATTGTTTTCAAATTAATATAGAACAATAACAATACGTACAAAGAACAAAAACAAAGCACATTTAACAAATATTTTTTTATTTTAGATTTTGAAGTTAATCTTTTATTTAATAGACATATATATTAAAAAGAACTACATAAAGACTTTAACGAATATAGTATATAAATGCAAAATAAACAAAAAAGACGTATTCTTATTGCAAATTAACAAAAAGACATATATATAATAAGCAAAATAGTATCGAATTTAAACGAGTTTGCTTTTATTGTTATTATATAACAAAAGTCTTTTATAGCGTTTTCAACAATTAATAACGCATTTAATTAAAAGAATTAAATGCAAGTTAATATTAATAAAGCAATTATTAACAACTTCAAAGCAAAGCTATATAGTTTTTAATATTGTCGATTTGCTTATTTAGATGCAATTAAGCTACGAAAGCTATATAAAATTATTACATTCTTAAAGTTTGTTTTTATTATTAAAGATATAAGAAATTCTTATAAAATATACACATTAATTAAGTTTTGCAATAAAAGAAATTATTACGTTAACAAATATAAAATAGTTATTTTAACTTTTATTTCAATCGATATTTGCAAATTACTACTAGTTTCAAAATTTAAACACAAGTATTTTTTTAAAATTGTCGATAATTATTTTTGTAAAATATAAGTATTAACAATAATTAAACAAAAACAAGTTGTAAATATTCTTTATTAATAACAAATACAAATAGAGCTTTAAAGTAAAATTAAAATACTCGCAATTTGCAACAACAATAACATAAAACTTAAATTAGCATTTAATAAATAATATTTATTTTTTAACATTGTACTTAACTATACTTTATTATACAATTCTCTTTAAAATAATATTGCTAAACAAGATATATAAATTATTAAAAACTTTATAAGAGTTATAATTAAAAAGACAAAACTTTTTATTAAATTTTAACTAAAAGTTGCACAAACAAATATACATTTACAAAATTGTATAGCAATTAAATTGCTTATTAATAATAAACTTATTATATTTATAAAAACATTTATTAACGTTAAATTATTTATTAATTATTTGCGTATATAAGATTGCAAATGCTATTTTTATATAAACTTTAAATCTTTTTTTGTTAAAGACAAAAAAAATAAGTTTATAAATAAAGAACAAATAAGAGTGTTTCTCGAATACATTAACAAAACAAATATATTTATCAAAATATAAATATTAAATTTAGATAAAATTATTAAATATAATATTGTTAAATATATTAAAAGAGAAAAGAAAAAATATATTAATCTTAAGATGCGTGTCAAAATTATTAATATTTTGTTAAAAAAACAATTAGTAAATAGATTTTGCAAAGATGCAATTAAAAATAAATTTAATTTAAATCTTGTTTATATTAACTTAGATCTTGTTTATACTAATTTAGATTTTGCTTAAACTAGCTTAAATCTTGTTTAAACTAATTTAGATTTTGTCTAAATTGTTTTAGATTCTTTCTAAGTAACTTTAAATAATTTTGTTTTATTTGAATGTTATATATAAACATTTTTGTATATTGCTATTCTAAAAAGAAAACAAGTTAATAATAATATAGAGAACTTAAAAAAATATCGAAGCAAAATTATTTGCACTATAGCAATTTTTATAGTCTAAGACATAATTAATAAAGCTATAAATTCGAAATACAACTTTGCAATTATTAATAAAAAAGACAATAATGCTAGCAAGTTTGTTATATTTGTATTAAAGATATAAAAAAAGATTATAAACAATTTTGTCTAAAGAAAGCTATAAAAAGATACTATATAAAAGAAATTACTTGCTTTTACTACTAATAATATATAAGAAATTGTTATTTCTTTTTGAAATATTAATATTGTAACAAACAAATAAATATTTAAAGCAAAAATATATATAAATAAAATACTAAAGAAGCTTAAAGCAAAATTGATCGCAAAAAACTTTACACAAATCTTCGAAATTAATTATAAAAATACTTTTGTTTCGATTGTTAAATTTAATATTTTACAAATATTTCTTGTTATTATTATATTAAAAAATCTAGAATATTATTAAATAAACATTAACAACATCTTTATTAAATCTTTTTTTAAAAAAAAGATCTATATAATATTCTTATTTAAAATAAATATATCTTTAGAGCAATATTTGCGTATTTTTCGAAGTTTTTATAATTTTAAAACAATTTGTTCGCAATTAATATAAACGCTATATTAAAGAGTTTGTTAAGTTAGACTTTAAGTAATGCAATATTAATCTTTATCTTTTGTTGTATTTTAAACAATATATTATACTTTTACTTTATATTGACAATATTGTTATTGTTATACAATTAATAAATAACGTTAATTAATTTAAACACAAGTTTTAAAAGATATTTAAGATAAAGAATCTAAAAGAAATAAAAAAAATCTTTAATATTAGAATTACTCGCAATTAAAAAGTCAAAACTCTACGCATAAATTAATCTTATTATGTCAACAAGATACTTAATAAACTACAAATGTCTATTAACAAAAGCAACTTAATTGAATTGCTTATAAACAAATACAATTCTCTTCGATTTGTCGAATTAAAAGACGAGCAAATTAATTAAAGAAATTATTAATACGTAATCGAAAGCATTATATATATAGCTATTTACATTCGCTTAGATATTGCTTTCGCAATAGAATGTCTAAGTTAATATTTTGTCAATTCGACAAAATATTATAATCAAATTTTGAAAACATTGTTTCGATATCTTTGTTTTATTGTTAACAAAAGACTAACGTATAGCAACAATAAAAACTTATATTTAGTAATATACTTTAACTCAAACTACGCATTTAATAAATTAAATTAAAAGTTAATTCTTAAATATATATTTATAATAAGCGAAGAATTAATCGCATAAATGTTATGTAAATAAAAATTAATAATAACATCTATTACTAAAGCTAAGTATATAACTTTATTTATATATATTAAGAAAAGTCTATAAATTATATAGATTTTAAGAAATACTAATTATGCGAAATATCTTAAAGATTTATTAAATTGTATAGATATTGTCGAAAATAAGATATACAAATTCGTACTTTTTATACAATTAATAAGCGATAATTAAGCAACTTTAGCACTTATTAAGAACGCTTATATTAATAATAGATTAAAGTATATTAACGTAACATTTTATTATATTAAAGATCTTTGCAAAAGTAATTGCATTCGCATTAGTTTTGTTCGAAGCGCAAATATAATAATAGATAAACTAACAAAGTTATTGTTTAAAAACAAGTTTAAGATCTTTATTAAACAACTTAAATTAATAAATTAAAAGATCAATAAAAGCTAATAAATATATTATTATCAAGTAAAAGTGTTGCGCAATACAACAACAATATATCTAAAATTTGTAGATCGTAATAGTAGCAAATAAGCAATTTAAAGAGTTGTTTGTCTATTCTTAATTAATTTGCTTAGCGAGTTAATTCAAATTTAGATTAATCTAGTTAAGATAAGCTAGACCCGATTGGAACTAACTTAGAAGCTACAATATATCTTGCAATCTTTGCTCTTTGTATATAATTATCTTCTATAATACTAATAATCTACTATGTTGTTCGTTATATCTTTCAATACAATTAAATATTGTTTATATAAATAGCTAAAGCTTATTATTATAAAGTTAAAGATATTTTATACTATTATTATTAATTTTATTTTTGCGCTTTTTAAGTTGTTAAACAAATACATTTTTTATATATTAATAACAAACAAATTCTTTAAACAAATTATAATAATAATTAAAAAGACAACTTTTTTAATCAAGAAATAAACAATTAAGTTTATTAATATTTTTGCAAACTAAAATCTATCTTTAAATATTATTTTCAACAGAGATAGTAAATTTCTATTTAGTCTATGAAGAGCAATATTCTATTTTTTGAAAATTAATCTATTTTATTCTATTATCTATTATTTATAATTTAATAATTAATCGAAACAATCTAATTAAATTATAGAAATAGCTTTGCAATATTATTTTATTTTAAATTTCGAAATAGATTAAGAATATTTTGCAATTAGATTTTAAAATATTTTTAATATTTTTAAAAATATTTTAACAAATTTTTTTTAAACAAATTTATCTACAAAAAAGTTCTTTATAAAGAATTGTCTATAATTAATTTTTATTAACAAAATACTAATTATATTGTTAAGCAAAAAAGAAATTAAAACAAAATTGCAATATTAATAGTTTTTGCAAATACAAAAATAAAGTTGCGCTATAATAGTTATTATAAATTACTTGTTTTAAGATATAAAATTAAAATTTTTCTAAAATTATATTTAGAATACAAAATTTCGAAATTAAAATTTTTTAAATTCTTTAATTAAAAAGTAAAATTGTTCAAAATTTTAAAAATATACAATTATCTTATTTTTAAATTAAAATTATTTTTGAATTAAAAAATATATTTAGTTATTTCTATTATTATATTGAAGTTTATTTTAAAGAAAATCAATTTATATACAAGAGAAATTAATACAAATATATCTTTAGTAAAATAAAATAAAAATACAAATAACAACTATAAAATTTAGCAATTGCTAAATAAATATATAATATTACAAAAACACAATACTTGTAGAAAGAAAATAGTTTAGTATTTTATTAAATAAAAAGACTAAAATTCTATTTATAATATATAATATAATAAAACAAATTTAATCGAAATATAGAATTTTATTAATAATTATCTTAATATCTATAATACGCAATCTATTAGAAAACATTAAATTAAAAAAATCTAAAAAATATATCTAAGTTAAACCAATAAATAGACTAAATTAAATATATATTTGTTTGTTTACAAAACTAGTGTTAGAGATATTTAATTTATTATTATTATTGTATTCTTTTTCTACTATAATATTTTTTGACAAAATTATTAAAAAAATGTCTTTTGCAATATTTGATATAGTATTATATTATCTATTAAAAAAAAACACAAATTCGATAATCTATAGAGCAAATTACAACAATAGAAAAGAAGAAAAAAACAAACAAATTTAAAAAATATCTTTATAGTCTAATATTGTACAACAAATATATTTTAATTTATATTAAAACAATCTATGTAACAAAGTTTCGAAATTGTATAATTCTAGATTTAAATTTAAAAAAGAAGTTGCAAAATTTAATAATTATTAAAATTGCTATACTTGCTATAAAACTACAAATAGTATTAAAAAAAAATTAAAAATAGAATACTATATTAATAAAAGCTATTGTAATTTGCTATCTATCTTACTACAATAAAAATTTGTTAGAAAATAGATTACTTGATATAATCTATTAGCAATTTAACAAATTTTAAATCTTTTAAATCTAATCTTATATTTAAGAAAAAAACTAATTGCTATTTTAATTTTTAATAAATATAGATTCGAATTATTGTTATTAATAGAGAAGAAGTTTATTTAACAAAATTATATAATTATTAAAAATTGCTACTTAAAGACAATTACAAATAATTGTTAATATATTTTTAACTTAATAGAACAAAATAGATATCTAAAAAATAAAGTTAAAATTTTAAAAAAACTACTTAGAATATATAAAAACAATTAAAAAAAATTAATTTCTATATTGTTAATATTGTCTATTTATAATATAGTAACAATTGCGAAATTTTTATTCTTTCTAATAATTTATTTAAAAATCGAAATTACTATATTTAATTTATTAATAATTAATTATTAAAACAGATTTACTAATCTTAAATATTTTATTTTTAAAATATAGAAAAAATACTTAATATATTTTTATTTTTAAAATTTAAGTTTATTTAAGATTTTTAATTAAAGTAATAATCTTAAAAATCTTGCTCAATTGCTATTTTAAATATATTTTAGAAAAATAAAAATAGATTTTTTTAAATAAAAACTTGTTATTTTGCTAAAAATAAATACAATTATATTATTCGAAAAATACAAAATTGTTTTAAAAGTTTTAACAAAATTAATATTTTAAAATTCTCTACTTTGTTAACTAATTATATATGTATATATAATACAAAACTAAGAGTTTGTAAAATATTAAAAATAAATAAAAACTTTTATTTATTTGTAAAAAAAGTATTTGTTATTAATATTTTTGAGCAATTTGATAAATATAATAACTTTAAATTAGTTGCAATTCTATTTTTTCTTATATACTACAATATAGTAGTAACAAAAACTTGTCTACTAAAATTATTAATAATACGCGTTCTTTTTAGCGCATTTATTGAAAGTATTTTATCTATTAAAATTACTAGCAACTTAGTATTAATATTCGAAAATTTTTACAATTCTACAATTGCAATTTATTATATTTTTATATTTTTTTTCTATATCTATATTATATTATTAGAATTTAATTTTACAATTTTAGATTTCGATTTTAAAGATTTCGATTGCAAAAATCTTACTAACTTCGATTTTGCAATATTAAATATTTTAGTTAACAACAAACTATACTTTTTTTTTATAATATATCGATATTAATTAAGTTTAATTTTAATAATTTTTTTATTAAATATTTTTTAAAGAGTTGCGCAGTTCTATTCAATCAATAGCTTTAGAAAATCTATAATATTAAAATTGCTATACAAAACTTGTATTAACAAAAAATATTTGTTAACAAAGAAGCAATAAAGATTAATATATTAAATAACAAAAAATTAGTTGTATTTATAAACTTATTAATTTAGAAGAATTATTATATTGTAATATATAGAAATATTTAGCTTATTAATAATTTTTAATGCGTTAGAGATAAATACAGTATTTTTATTAAAAAGAGAGAAAGAATTGCTATTAATAAATCTACAAAGTTAGCAATTTTTTTAAAAATCTTGTCTCGAGACAAAAATCTAATAATAACAAAAAGAAAAATAGTATATTTTTAAAAAATAAGTTTAACAAAAAAGCAATAAAGAAAAAAACAAAAATTAAGAAAGCAACAAAAAATAAGACAAGAAACAATAAGTGCAAAAATCGCAATCTTAAGAAAAAAGATATTAAAAAAATAAAAAAAAAAGATTGTTTTAATTAAATTAGATATTTTAATATTTTTAAAAAAAATTATTTTAATTTTAATATTTTTAGTTTTAAAAACAAATTGTATAATTGTAATTTTAATAGATAGTTATATTAATATATACAAGAATTTGTTTTATATATAATTACTAATTAAGATAAATATTATTGTCAAATTGTTTAAAAAGAAAACAAAGAATACAAAAAATTTATAAAATACAATTAAGAATTTTGCAAATATATTAGTATTAGCGTTTATTTACTACTATTTGTTGTTAACTTTTATTAATTTAACAAAGATAAAAAACGCGAATTTTACTATATTAAAGAATTGATTGTTGTATATTGCAAATTATTAATACAAGATAGAATATAAAACTTTTCTTAGAGCAAAATTATATATTATTAAAAAAGTTGTAAACAAAGTCTCTACATAATTTGAAATTTTGACAAAAAAATATATTATCTCGAATCTTCTTATCTTGCTCTAGTTGTTTTAGAAATTTTGTCGAATTTTAATATTATAAATTTTTTTCTCTTTCTTTTGTTGTTTCGATCTTTTTTTTAAAAAATATATTATCTTAGATTTTTTGATTTCGCTTTGATTGTTTTAGAAATTTTGTCAAACTTCGATACTATAGATAATTTTTTTCAAAAAAAATATATTATTACAAATTTTTCGATTTTGCTTTAATTGTTTTAGTCTCTTTTATATAATATTAATATTACAGACAATCTTTTCTATTGCTACGTACTCTAATATTTCGATTATTCTATTATCTTTTTTTCTATTGCTATGTATTCTAATATTTCGATTATTCTACTATCTTTTCGACTATAGGATTTTTTTTTAATTTATTTTTCTAACAACAGAAATTTTGTTTGCTTTACGTCTGTTCTTTTCGCATTTATTGCTATTGAGAACAATAATATAGCAAAGAGATTAGAGAGAAATATTACAATTATTGTATTTTTTTCTGAACAGAGTATTTTTTGCTTAACAAGATATTTTTTAATACAATAGTATTTAGATCTAAAGAACTTTTCTCTTTCTAGCTAGCAATACAATTATAATTCCTATTATTAGTGTTCTCTTTTTAGTGCGTTTTCGCACCAAGTTCTGAATAGAAATATTCTACGTTAAATAATCTAAATTGCTGCGACTTAATTGCTACGATAGCAATAGAAGTGCTTTGTAAATATATAGATTTGAGATTAGATACTAAGAACTCTTTAGTAGAATAAGAGACAATACTTTGTAAGCAATTTCTGTTGCTGTTTCTATTATAATTGTAGTTATTGTTATTTTCTATATAGCTTTATAATTAGTTGCGCAAGACACAATTACTGCGCGTATTTTAAGACAACAAGAGAAGATACTAACAATATAGAAAAGTCTCTTTCTTGTAAGAATTCTGCAGATTTTGTAGTATAAAATTGATTGTTTGTAATATCTTCTTTAACAGTATCTCTAATATTTTAAATATTTGTTTTATCAAATTTGATATATTTGATTGCATAGATACTTTCTTTGTATCTATTTTGCTATTTAATATCTATAGTATTTGTATAAGATTAACAATATCTAATTTTAATATTATTTTGCTAAAATCTTGTTCGACAAAGTTTATAAGACTATTGTTCTATATTGTTAATACTTTGTAATACATTTGTATAGTCTTTAATTGTTGTTCTATTAACTCTACTATTTTTATGTTGTTTACAGTACTAAGCAACTATCGCATATCTTTCTTAATAGATAATAAAGATATTGAATTGTATAGAGAGAAAAAGAAAGAGAAGAAAATAGATTCTTTGCTATTGTTTAGTTTAATAGCAGCAGCAAAATTTATAGAAAGATTGTTGTTAATTGTAAGTTTTGTTAATTTAGAGTTTACTAAAGAAAATCTTTGCTTTTTAAATATTCTTTTTATTAGTTTGTAGACAATATAGCAGACAAAATACTCTTTGTAGACAAAATATTATTTTGCTATTAATGCTGTCTTAATTGCAGCAGATCTATTGATAGAAAATAGATAATTGTATATTTGTTAAAGCTACTATTTGTTAGAAATTAGTAGATCTAATGCAGATATAGTAGATAAAGTAATTGAATTTCTAATTATCTAAGATATCTAGAACAGATATCTAGGCAGATCTGCCGGAATTAAGGGTCTAAGATCGGCGCTAAGTCTAATTAGACAATAGTATCGCAGATCTTTATAAAATTCGTAACAAATTAAGAGTTAAGTTAAGTTAAATCGATTTTATTTTAAGATAATAGAAATTAAATTAAGTTTTAAGTTGATTTCTAATATTAAAATTAACAAATTAAGTTAATTTCTAAAGTTAAAATCGAAATTTAACTTAACAATTAATCTAATTTAATTTGTAAAAAAAATAAATTGTAAAAAATTGTATCTATATTTAAGTAGCAAATTTTCTACTTTAATATAACAAAATTACAAAGAACAAATAAAGAATCTTTAAAAAATCTTTAAAACATAGTTGTAAATATCTTGAAAATAGTTGAAAACTAGATACAAAATTTATAAGAAATAGTGTATAAAAATCTTTACATATATATAGATAATTTATTGTTAGAATAATTAAAGAATATAGTATTAGAAATTGACAAAAATAAGAGATTAAGTATTTAAAATAATTAAGTTCAATTTTGCAAATTACAATTATCAAAGATTGTAAATTTATTATCTAAAAATATAGATTAATTAATTACTAAAATAACATTGTAAATATTAAAGAAACATAAGAATTTGCAAAGAATTTTAGAAAAATTAAATCGAGCTATCTATAATCGACTTAAACCTAACACTACAAAATCGAAATATATTGCTAATTATATAGTTAACAACTATAACAAAATAAATCTTAAAATATTTAAGAATATAATAGTATCTATTAAACAAAAGCTTTTAAAAATAGAAATAAAAGATTAATTTTAAAAAATTAATTTAATTAGAATTTTAGACAAGAAATTAGAAGAGATTTGTTAATCGAAAGTTTTAACAATTTATCTTTTTTTGCAAACAATATAGAAAGATTGCAAACTTAAGAAGACAAATAGAAAGAATCTAAATTGTTGGTTTTTTAGTCGAAATTAAAATTAGAATCTAAAGATAACAAGATTTACAAAAATTAAAGTAAGAAAAAACAAATCAAGAATTTAAAGAATTTTAAAGAAATCTCTTCTTTACTACTATAATTACAAAGGTTAATATTAAAATTATCTTTATTAGATTTTAGATTATTTGAAGTTACTAGTATAGCAAAATTGTATACTTTTGTTACAAAAATTACAAAAATCTTTTTAAAAACAAAAATTATATTTATTTCAACAAATAAGAAGAATAATACAAAGAACTGTCTATATATAGACTTAAATATAAATTTATAGTATTAAATTAAATATTGTTTTACAATATTCATTAAAGTCTTTTAATTAATTAAACTAATTATATCGATAAAAAAGTAGAAAGAAGATATAGTTACAATTATATTAAAATAGATTGTCTATATAGTATATTAAAGAAAGCTAAAAATAAATTTAAAAATAAATTAAATCTCTAATAATTCAATCAAGAGACAAATAATTTAATATTAAAAAAATTAAAATAACTTTCTAGTATTTGTAAAACAATATAAAGTAAACTTTAAGTCTAACATTTGTTTGCTTCTTTTTAGAAATCTCTTAAGATAATATAATTATTAAAGAGAAGAATTAATCTTTTTATTAAACAATCTTTACTAAATTAATACTTAACTTTAAGTAATAAATAATACTAATTTAGTTAAATAAAATTAATATAAAGTTATTGTCTACAAGAATTAATATAATTATTTAACAAAAACTTTAAAATACTAAATATAACTATAACTTTAAAACAAACTATAGATAATATTATATTATTAGCAAAAAAATACTAATAAATAAAAAAGACAATTTCTTAATTATTTGTTTTCTATATTACAAATAATAATACAAATAGATTTAGATTCTTATATAATATATATATTTTTATAAAATAATTATAACTATAAGTTATTAATAATATTATATTTGTTAGTTTTTAAAAAGTATAAAAACCAAATATTAAAATATTACTTTAATCTTAAAATAAATTAGAATATTTATTAAAATTCTTAGTAATTGCAAATAATTTTATTTAATGTATAAAATAATATATAGACTAATTGTCGAATCGGATTTCGATTTTAACTATTGAAATCAATTCGATTCAAAAGTTTCAACTCTAGAAATCGACTCGAAACCCAAGTTAATTTCTATTATTTTGAAATCGATCCAACTCGACTCGAGTCGATATTCGATTCCAATATTAGAAATCGAATCGAATTGTTAAGAAATCGAAAATAACATTATTATGTCAAGAATTACTAATTTTAGAATAAATCTTTTATTAATAAAATACAATATTTGTATCTATAGATTCTATAAACCTTGTGGATGCAATTTATTAATAAAATATATTATTTGCATCTATAGATGCAATTTGATTATTTTCTTTTTAAAAAGTAGTAATGTATTACTATAATATATTATCTTATTATAATTTAAATAATTTAAATATAATTAAATATATATTAACTATATATTGACTATATATTGACTATTAATAATTATAATATAATTATTTCAATAGTCTTGACAATTCGAGTCGATTTTTCGAGTCGAATTTCGATTTCAATTCTAGAAATCAATTCGATCCAACTCGGCTTTCGATTTCAACTTTAGAAATCGACTTGTCAAGACTATCGAATCGAATCGATTCGAATTGTCAAGATTTGAATCTATTAATCGACTCGAACTTAATTAATCAACCTGACGCAATCAGTCTAATAATATGATTTGTAAAAAGTATTTAATATATAAGTATTATATATAGATCAAAATATAATTGTAACAAACAATAAAAAAAGAATAATTGAAAAAAGAAATATTAAACATTAAATTAACAAAAAAGAATCTGCTAGAATAGAATTTATACTAAACAAATATGTTTTGTTAATTAAAAGATTTGCAAATTATACAACTTTAAATCTTATATTGCAAGCTAAAAATCAGAATTAATATAAAAATCGAAACAATTTTTATTTATATAATAATACTAAACAATAGTTATTTTTGTAAGAAATCTATATAGATACTTCAATCAATTTAGTTGCAATTTATTAAAATTTAACTCTATTATCTCTATTTCTAATCAATATATCTTAGTATTTAAAGATAACAATTAACTTTTCTTATATATTTTAGAACCTAATAAAAGTAATAAAGAAAATAAGAATATTATTTAACAATACAAAGAAGTTTAACTATTTCATAAAAAAAACCCGAAAATACACAATATATTATATAGAATTAATATAAAAGAAGACTTAAAAAATAAAAAGTAAATTTGAAAAGAAAAAGAAAATATAGAAAGAAAATTGGAAAGGAAAATTGAAAAGGAAAATCAAGAAAGAAAATTTAGAAAGAATAAGAACTTTAGATTATTAAAAATATAAATCTAATATTAAAAATAATTTAGATTCTTATTTAATTAATTATACAAAAATAATAAAATTTAAGTCTTTAATTATTTGTTTTAATAAAGATAAGAAGATTTTGTTATTTTAATTCGAAATTAAAATTAAAAAATTAATGTCAAAAAAGTTTATTACTATTTTTATTATTTTAGAAAGTAAACAAAATTTACAATTATTAGTTTTATTAAATTCTTAATTTTGATTTAACAATTTTTTCGATTCTTTAAAAAATACTTTGCAAACTAATCTATTATGTTCTTTATAAAATTAACTAAAGTAATAAAGAAGACAAGCAATTTAGTTTAACAATCTAGAAGAAATAAAAGCAATTCTCTTGTTTCTTATTATAACTTCTATATAAATAGAAATAAAAGTTTCTTTATTAAGTAATTAAGAAATAATTATTAAAGAGAGAGAATTATATATAGTTAAGTAACTAAATAATACTAGACTATAGATATATATAAAAATTGTTATTAATATTAGTAATTTATTTGCAATATATATGCAATCTCTTCTACTTAGATCTTAGAATCTTAGTTACTTAATATATTGTTAGATTATATAGTATAATTTATATATATATATTGTGATAAGTCTTTATTATTACAGTTATCTACTAATTAGAATCTTATTCTTATTTTCTTACAATATCTTAGTAATTCTTTTATTATATTAAATAATCTAGAGTTCTTAGAAGATTTGTAATTTTTTCTATTTACTTTAATTCTATAATTTAGTTAATTTATACTAATACTTATTAAGTTAAACTTTATTAGATTTTTTTTGTATAATATTGCAAATTTATTATTTGAAATTAAATTTTAACTTAATCTTTTATTTATTATTATTTATTATTAATATATAGATTAAATATAAATTGTATAATTATATTATACAAATCTAAGTACTTATATATTTTAATTAACTTCTAGATTGTATTGCTTTAATTAAAGTATTTCTAATACAATATTATAAATAAATATTCTTATTATATTAAATATTAAGTTTCTTGTAATATTGCTAGATAATTATTGGAGTAATTCTTAAATCAAATTAAGAGTTCGATAAACTTGTTCGGTTAAGTTCAAAGAGTTAAAATTTGAAAATTATATATTTAATCGAATAAATATAAACAAGAGATCTATTTAAAAGTTTAATCTAATTTGTTCAATTATATATATACTAGTTTAATTGAGTTAATTTAAAATCTATAGTAGTTAAAATAAACTATAGACTAGTTGGATCTAAACTAGCGCAAGATTAAATAAGACAAAATAAATTTAATTTAGTTCAATCTAGATAGATTAAACTCTTAGTATTTATTATCGAGTTAAGTATTTAATTTTCGAATAGAATTTCTAGATTTGTTCAAACTCTATAGAATTTGACAGATTAAAATAGATTAAAAAAAAATGTTTAATTTGATTCAAATATTACACTAATAATTATTAACAATATTTTTATTTTTTATTTTTTACTTTTTTATTTCTAATAGATTTTTATTTACAATTATTAGATTATAAGCGTTAAGTTTCTCTTAAATAGAACACTCTTCTTTCTTTACAAAAGCTTTAATTATAAGATTATATATTATATTAAAATTAATTATTGAAATAAGTTAACAATTATTAATCTTAACTAATATAGTAAAATATTATATATATGCTATTAAGTTTAGTTGTTATTATTAAATTAATATATTGTATTTCTCGAATATACTTTTTATTAAGAAATTTGAACTTTTTTCTATTTCTATATTGTAACTTCTATTTAAAGTGTCTATTAACACTAATATTTTCTTTAATACTAGATTGCTAATTTTGATTTTTTAAAAAATCAATTAATTTTATTCTATTTTTATAGATAAATCTAGTATATATTATTATAGCAAGCTATTTAATTAAAATCTATATATATGTTGTATACTTCTCTAATAATAGTATTTTTATATCTAGATACTAGTATTCCAAGTTTCTTATATATAACAAGTAATTAAATATATACTATAATAAGATTTAATAATTTTATAATAAAATCGAATATATTGTTTTTTATAATAATATTGTTTTCTAGTTTCTCTTTATAATTGTTTACAATCTTTAACAAATTAACTAAGATTTCGAAATAATCTATAATATCTTCTATATAGTTGTAAAAGTTCTTCCAGTTATTTTTTTTTAAGTCAATTGCTAGATTCCAAAAATTTATAACTTTCTTAAATACTTAATAAACTTCTTATATAAATATAAATATCTTATCTAACAATATTTTATTTACAACTTTTTATAATTAATTTAGACTATTTATTAATAAACAAATTGTTAAATCGAATTTCGATTTCAAAAGTCGAAATTAAATTTCGATTCAAATTTTTAGTATAGAAAGGAGTTGTTAAGAATAGCAAATAGAGTTACTTAATCAACTTGCTTAAAATCAATTCTTTCGCTTATATATTAAGAAATCGAATTATATAATAAATTTAGGTTTTCGTGATTAGTTTATTTATTAAATCGTAGTTGTTATTTAATTTAGTTTTAAGAATATTTGTCTCTATATTATTTTTCTCTCTAATATTTTTCTAGCTATTAAAAATTTCTCTTAGTATAATACTAATTTGCTAGCAATTTGTTAAGTTTTATAATTTATAATCTCTTGCAAAGTAATCTAATTTGCTATATAAATAGTATTTTTTATAGAATTTGTTATCTTATTTTTCTCTAAGAAAATCTTTTATATTTTTAGATAAAAAAATTTATTTTATTTTATAAATATAAATCTATAATAACTTAAATTACTGTACTTCTAAGTAAATCAATATACTTTCTACTAATATTTAATAATTAATTTAGAGAAATTCTTATTC